>ERZ779842.2030-NODE-2030-length-14909-cov-29.056214_pt1 | contig 14909 bp, 17 predicted proteins | sample MGYA00511095_ERZ779842 | MGnify/ENA primary metagenome ERZ779842 (study PRJEB29588, sample SAMEA2154036) | human gut metagenome | biome: human gut; feature: human-associated habitat; material: faeces | place: Denmark | collected 2008/2010 ... | reverse complement strand
GAAAGTATCTTCAGTTAAGCCGTTCGGTGCTGGTAACACCGGGCGGTTTTTCTATTTTCATTTATAATTCTATTGTACACGTTTGGTATCGTGTCGTGCTCCATAACGGATGTTTACGGTATATTTTTTCGGCCATTCATAGATTCCCCATTTTGTATGTAAGTATGTTTTTGAGTGTTACATGGAAAAATTCTCTTCTGGTATTAACCATATTTACTTTTCTGTCATCAAAAGCTCTATGAAGGGCAGCTTCTAAGGCAGGAGCATCATCACTGAAAATCATAGCATGAACATCAAATTTAAAAGGAACAGATGCATCTCCCAGTTCATCAACTCTGTCCATAGGCTCTAATCTTCTGGTCATGCCAATTTTATAGATATCTTTACCGAAAGAACCTATATTTGAAATGATATATACATATCCAGCCCTTTGATTAGCTTCACGATAGTCGATTTGTTTTATTTCCTCTTCAATATTATTTAATTGTTGTTGAATTTCAGTGCGACGTTCTTCTAAGATGGTTCGTTCTGTGCCGTTGACAGATTCCATCTGTACTTCGATACGGTGAAGAGCATTTTGATAATGAGTTTTTTCTTTCTGACTGGATTTTCTTGCTTCTTCAATTTCTCGTTGCAGTTTTTGAGCTTCTTTCTGTTCTTCGCGAATACGTTTCTGTTCTTCTTTTTCCTCCTGCTTTTTCATTGCGTATTCATAGCATAAATTCATTTCCTGTAATTTCAAATCAAGATATCGGGAGGTATCTCTGGTATTGTCTGCGGACCAGACACTGCTGCATCTGTGGAAAGCCTCATTCGGATATTCATCATGAGAATGCCATCGGAATGGGACAGGACAGGCGGACATATGATGACCGGAAGGAAAAAGATTGCTGAGAAATTTAACATTTCAGAAAGCAAGGTGCAAAGAATTTTAAAAACCTTTGAAAGTGAACAATGGAGAACATTATGAGGATGAAAACGATAAAACATATAGTTGCAATCTTGATGTTGATGAAATTGGTAAAACAGTCTTCCTAACAAAATCCGAAGCAGAAGCAAAACTGAAAGAATTGAGAGGTAGAGAAAATGAATAAAGAAAACGAGTTATTAATAAGACTTACAACATTCTTTCTTGAACACGGTATAGAGTGTGAAAGTGACATTTATCAGAATGATACAGTTGATGAAGATAGCCTGGAATTAATTGAAGATTTATTCAACATAGTAGCACGAAAGAATGAAACTTGCAACTGCAAGCATAATCGTACCTCAGGAAACAACGAGCCTTGTTGCAGATGCGACAGCAGAGTAAAGGGAAGAAAATAGAAAGACAGGGCTGAAAAAATTCAGCCCTGCTAAAAGATAATATGAGTTATGAAAGAAGATTTAAGAGAGCATCCTGGAGAACTTTGGAACAATTAATTCCGCGTTTATCGGCAAGGTTCAGCATCCATGCAGGAAGAGAAACATTTTTCCGGACGGATTTTGAGTCTGTCAGACTGCGGTATTTAATTGTATCAGCCTGAATTATTGTCAGAACATCATGGGATTCATGAGGAATATCAGACTGTGGTGTCGGAGCATTTGGTTGTATGCCTTCATCTTCAAGGACAACAAGTGCAAGGTTTGCGGCATCTGTGATTAATTCGATTGCCTGTTGTAATGTTTTTGCTGTTGTGATACATCCGTTAATGTCAGGAACTTTTGCATAGAATGTTCCATCAGATTCAGAAATAACAGCAGTATAGGTATATATCATAAAAGCCTCCTTTGTTGGGGTAAGGAAAGAGGCGGTTGCCTCTTCCCCTAGTTCCTGTTTTTTTCTTTTTTGATTCCGGCTTCTTTGAAAATGTATTTCATATCATTTTCATTGAAATCATGACGTTTTACCGGTATTGTTTGTTTTGTTTCCGGATTGAAATATAAGTCATGATTTGCACCGTGTCGTTTCAAAATGAAATTGTTGTTTTCCAGCTCTTTAATTGTTATCTTTCGTGGATTCATATTATCTCCTTTCTTGATTATATTATACACAATGTTGTGTATAATATCAAGAGAAAACACACAAAAATACACAAAAAACAGAACCAAAACTGAAAGAATTGAGAGGTGAAGAAAATGAATGACATCGAAAAGCAAAAGATGGAACGATTTAATCAAATTGCCGATATTGTTATCTGAAAATAGATACCATAATATCCATGCAGAGGGCAGCAGGAAATGCTGACCAGGAAGTAAGTATCTTAAAAGCAATAAAAGAAGGGGCGAAGCTCTATAAAGCGAAGAAGCAGGTCAGTGCAGATGGCAGATTCTTCAGGGAAAATGATAAAAAGATAAATGCCCTGATAAAGACAACCAGGTCTGACTTTAAGAAAGCGGAGGTAGCAATTCTGCGGAGAGCGAACGACCAGTACCGGAAGGTTATATTTAATGCCCAGATGTATGCAGCCACCGGAGCCAGTTATGAGAAAGCTGTGGATATGGCCACAAAAGACTTCCTGCGTGCCGGTATTAACTGTATCGAGTGAGCGGAAGAGTGGGAAGAACAGGTAGAGTATTATATAAGTGAAAAGAATGGACTTGCAGCAAAAATAGGTGATGATGAAATACCACAGCATGAAGAGCCAAAATTTATTGGAAAAATTAATATTGATAATGAAAGCGAGATTAAGAAAGAAATAGAGAAATTTGAACGTGAGGCAGTTAGTAAGGAAATTGAGACTGCCTGCGTTATTACAAAGCAGGGGGAAGTCTATTATTGTTATGGTACGGAAAACAGAGTTTTTCCGGATTTGGACTTGAATGAGAAATTGCGAGGTGCTATAATATCACATAATCATCCAATGAGTGAGACCGGTTATACTTTCAGCGATGTTGATATGCAATTGTTCATGGATTATGAACTTGAGATATTGCGTGGGTGTGATGAACTGTATACTTATGAATTTACAAGAAATGCGAGTGAAATAGATGAGACATTAGAAAATTGGTGTACGGAAGAGAATTATCAACATTGTCATATAATTGAGGAAGCAAAAAAAAGAAATATCGGATATAGGAGATGGAAAAATGAATAAACAAGAGGCGGATATAGAGGCAAGGAAGATATTTCAAGAGCGCAATGAAAAAGCTAATGAGATTATCAGACAGGCCAAGAAAGATGGAATCTGGCAGATGGGACTTGATTCAAATCGGGAACTTTTCGAGGAACTGGATAGAGAAACTAAGAAGAAACTTAAAACACTGGCATCTATGATAGATGAGTAAAAGAGAAAATTGGCATGGAAGCAGGAACAGTAGATTAATCACCACCAGTCGAAAGACCGGTGGTATTTTTATACCCTGAAAACCTTGCGATATCGCAAGAGAAAGGAGACTCATGGGAAAGGTAAAAGTGATAAAGTCCTATAAGGACCTGCAGAAGATGTTGCTTTTCCATCCGGGAGAAGTCCATGAAGTGGATGAAAAGAGGGCAGCAGAACTGGAACAGAAAAAACTGGTGGAAATCCTTCCGCCGGAAGATAAGGCAAAGCTGAGTAAATAGCACCGCAGAGGTGCTTTTTTCATGTCCAAAACTTAATGACGTTAAACTTTAGGAATGCCGATGGGCTTTATACAGAAAGGCGAAACACATGGGGAAAAGATGTCGCACCGGTTGGGAAAAACTATTATTCCTGGCAGCTTGACAATGAAACCGGGAACGGTATGGATGGTTATGCCGGTGCCGCTTGGTAAACTTCAGGTGGTAATGGAATAAAAAACTGTTCACTTTATAATTCACAAAAAATGAATATTGCAAATCTTTTTTACATATGCTATAATGCCAGTAGGAAAAAAGATACAAAAGTCCACGTTGACAGAGAACGAATCCCCCAACTGTAGTGACGTACGGCTGGGGGATTCTTCTTTATGCGGTAGACAAAGATTTGAAGCCATTTACAGAATTCGTTGCAGATTTGGAAAACAAACAGCTGGATTTGTATCTGGGGTTGATAAATACTGATTTTCATAGGGGAGATAATTAAATTGTTGGCATAGAATGTTCCATCAAAAACCTTCTATTCTTCAATATCAGGATTATAAATACATACAGCCAGGCATTGACCACAATGGGAACATTTATCATCTGCTACAGGTGCCGGAAATCCAAGTATATTTGTCGGTAGTATATACTATATTCCATGGAGCATCAACGATAATAGACAATAAAAAACTCCGGTAACAGACCGGAGTAAAAAAGGATAGGAGTTTTATGAAAAAATTTATAAAAAAATTTATATAAAAAGGATTTTTTCAGGCCTGGTAATTACCTGTTCCTTATGGTCTATAATATACCCAGAATTTATGGTGATTCTGTGAAAGAAATGCGAAAGAAATATGAAAACTTGATAAGATTGCAAATATCTGGTATAATAAAGATATGATGAATGAGGAAAGAAGTGCAGAGAAAAGAAAACTGAATATTTTGATATTATCATGCAGTACAGGAGGCGGACATAATGCTGCAGGACGTGCAATGGAGGAGTATTTCAGGCAGCAGGGGCAGATAGCTGACTTTCCGGATTATCTGGCATTTGCAGGACAGAAGGTGTCAGATACGGTCGGAAGAATTTATGTAAAGACGGTGCAGAAAGCACCACGGGTATTTGGGATGGTTTACCGGCTGGGAGATGCAGTAAGCCGGCATGTGAAACATTCCCCGGTATATTATGTAAATTCCATGATGGCGGAATATCTGGATAAATGCATTATGGGGAAAGAATATGATGTCGTGATTGTGCCGCATTTATTTCCGGCGGAAACATTGACAGGAATGAAGAAGAAAGGAAAGAAAGTGCCGCCTGTCATAGCGGTGGCAACAGATTATACCAGTATTCCGTTCTGGGGAGAGACAGACTGTGATTATTATGTAGTTCCTTCAGAGGAAGTCGGAAAAGAATTTATCCGGGCAGGAATTCCGCAGGAGAAGTTGCTTCCATTCGGGATTCCGGTTGCACCTGCGTATGCACAGGAAACAGACCAGGAAGAAGCAGTGGGGAAGATAGAAGAAGAATTGCCAGAAGGAAGAAAGCTGAAGCCGGGGAAAATATATCTGATTGTCGGAGGCAGCATGGGAGCCGGGAATATCTGCGGACTGGTCCGGGAACTGGACAGGCAGAGTGACAGAGAGGATAATATTCTTGTGATCTGTGGTTCAAACCAGCAGATATATGATAAATTGCAAAAAGAATATCAGAGGGAAGGAAAGGTACAGATTCTTGGCTGGACGGATAAAATGCCGCTGTTTCTCCATGCGGCAGATGCCCTGTTTACAAAACCGGGCGGTCTGACTTCGACAGAAGCTGCGACTGCAGGATGTCCGATGGTACACATAGATCCGATTCCGGGTTGCGAAACTGCCAATATGTCATATTTTGTGCGGCATGGTTACAGTATAACAGCGAAAACCAGTGAAGGTCAGGTGGCAGCGGGAATCCGGCTGGCACATGATGACAGTATGAGAGAACGCATGAGAGAGAATCAAAGGAGAGATTTCAAAGGGGATACATCACAGAAAATATTGCAGTTTATAGAAAAGTGCAGGTGATACAATGAAGAAAATAATATGTATTCTGATCGCATATCTTAGTGGAAATCTTTTATTCGGGCAATATATCACAAAGATAATAGCCGGAAGAGATCTGGTAAAGGAAAGCAATGACAGCAATCCGGGTACGGCAAATGCCTTTATGTTAGGAGGAATGGGTTGCGGAATCGCAACACTGCTCTGTGATTTGCTAAAAGGCTTTTTGCCGGTTGCATATTTTCAGGATATGTTTTCGGATTCGGTGCTGTTTTCGTTCTTGATGATAGCACCAGTCTTAGGACATGCATTCCCTGTCATGCATGGATTCCGGGGCGGAAAAGGAATCGCCGTTTCCTTTGGAGTGCTGCTTGGAGTATCAGAGGATTACAGGGCATTAATAATACTGATATTTTACTATCTGCTTTTCTCTGCACTCAGAGTTGCACCGCACAGCAGAAGAAGCATCATTACCTATCTGTGTTTTACAATTACCAGCTGCATTCTTATTGCAGATAAATATATCATATATGGATGTATGGGTATTGCCGTCATCGTCATCTGGAAGCATAAAAAAGCAGAGATGGCACAGGTCAGGGAAGGATAATCATACAATGTATTTACCGGGAGAAATCCCAGTATATTTTTTAAATACCTTAGAAAAATAGTAAACATCATGAAAACCTGTCTTATCCGCAACCTCGCTGATCGTATAATAACCGCTCTGGAGATATTGCTTCGCCATCATGATACGCAGTTCATTCAGATAATAAAAAATAGTTTTTCCCGTTGTCTGTTTAAATTTCCGGTTAATATAGTCAAAATTGCATTGAAAAATGTCGCTGATGGAATCTCCGGAGATATCTTCCATATAATGATCCTGAAAATAATTCAGAATCCTGTGAATTGTTGCGGATGAACCCGAAGCAGCCAGAGAACTTCCGGATAAAATATCGCCGGTAAAGCTTCTCGAAGCCTCGATGAGAAAATCAAGAAAGAGACAGGAGGTTTTCAGACGGTGTCCTTCTAAAGATTCCAGAAAGGCAGTTTCTGTCGCGGAAAGGCAGTTCTTCAGGTGAATCATCGAGGACTGCGGCATATGATAATATTTTGGCAGGTAGAGGAGTTCGTTTTCATGGGAGGATTCACAGCTGAAAGAGGAAAAACGGAGCGCTTTCAGGGTTTCTTTCAGATCAGGGAGATGTTCCTGTGTACAGGAAAAATCATTGCAGGAAAAATGAATATAATAATAGGTACAGTCAGAAGCCTTGCTGCTATAGTGTTCAAATGCAGGATCCAGGATCAGAAAATCTCCGGGAACAAGGTGGTAAGAATTACTTTCCGTATCATTTTTTTCTTCCAGAAACATTTCGCCATCCAGAATAAAATACAGGATATATTCATCCGGTCTGCGGCGGGTATGTACATAAGGCGGGGTAATTCGGACATGACCGGCAAGGGAGATCTGTGGAAACTGGGAACAAGTTATTTTATAATAAAAAGAATTCATGGCAGTGTACCTCCGGAAATAAAATATAAATCAATCATAGTTTCAGTATAAATGAAAATATACAAAAAATCAACAGATAGTCGCTAATTTGCAAAAAACAGACAATACAATACATTTACTAAATCTGAAATTCAGGTATAATAAACACATAACATGAATTTAAAATACAGGAGGGTAAAACGTATGGTTCTATTAAATGATAACTGGAGATTTCATTTAGGGGATGAAGAAAATTCGTATGAAAAATTTCACAAGGATGCGGACTGGAGAAAGGTAACGATTCCTCATGACTGGTCAGTGGAATATCCGAAGAGAGAGGAATATTCCAGCGGAACCGGTTATGTTATCGGCGGAACTGCATGGTATCGTAAAACATTCCGGATCGAAGGAGAGAAGAAAAAAGGAAGAACATTTTTATGCTTCGATGGAATTTACAAGAACAGCCAGGTCTGGATCAACGGCTATTATCTTGGAAAAAGACCGAACGGTTATGTGTCTTTCCGTTACGATGTAACAGATTTTCTTGTATATAATAATGAAGAAAATGTGATCGCAGTCAAGGTAACACATGAAGATATTGCGGATTCCAGATGGTTTACCGGTTCCGGAATTACAAGAAAAGTTACCCTGCAGGAGTATGGCATGGTATATCCGCAGGAGTACGGCATATTCTGTCATGCAGAAGAGGTCAGCGGGAAATCGGCTCAGATTACAGTGGAGCATCAGCTTTGTCTGTCAGAAGAGTATGAACAGGACAATGCAGAAATTAAAGTCCAGTCCATGCTGTTTGACCGGGAAGGAACGCTGCAGGCCGTATTTGAAACAAATGCAATTATCCGGAAAGGTGAAACTGCAGAAGTAACTACGGGAGGTGTGTTAAAAGAGCCTAAACTCTGGTCGGTTAAAGAGCCGAATCTGTATACATTGAAATCAACAGCAGTAGATTTGATAACAGGGGATACTTATTATTTAGGAGAAGAAAAAGTAGGTATCCGTAAGATTGAATTTGATCCGGATAAAGGATTTTTCCTGAATGATAAACAAGAGATATTTAAAGGTGTATGCCTTCATCATGATGGAGGAGCATTAGGAGCTGCGATGACCAAAGGGGTCTGGAGGCGCAGATTAAGAAAATTAAAAGCAATGGGCTGCAATGCCATAAGAATGAGTCATAATCCGCATATGCCGGAATTATATGAACTCTGTGATGAACTGGGATTCCTGGTTATGGATGAAGCATTTGATGAGTGGGAAGGCTGTAAGAACAAATGGTTCAACGGACATAATGTATATCCGCCAAAACATCAGGGATATTCCGAAGATTTTCCAGAATGGCATGAAAGGGATCTGACTTCTCTGGTGAGAAGAGACAGAAATCATCCATGTGTCGTTATGTGGAGTATCGGAAATGAGATTGATTATCCGAATGATCCGTATAATCACCCGAGTTTCCAGGTAATGACGGGAAATAATGATGCAAATAAGCCGGAAGAAGAGAGAAAATACAATGCCGGACGGCCGAATATGGAAAGACTGACGGTAATATCAAGAGAACTAGCTGGTATCGTGAAGAAAAGCGACAGGACACGTCCTGTTACGGCAGCTGTAGCATTTCCAGAGTTATCCGCAGAACTGGGATACATCGATCATCTGGATGTGGTTGGTTATAATTATAAAGAACATCTTTATGAAGAACATCACAAGAGGTGGCCGGACAAACCATTTACCGGAAGCGAGAATGGGCAGCAGTACGATGCATGGAAGAGTGTTATGAAATATCCTTATATTTCAGGACAGTTCTTATGGATTGGCATTGATTACCTCGGAGAATGCGCCGGATGGCCGGTTCATTCCTTTACATCGGGTAACCTGACCACGGCAGGTTTTGAGAAGCCACGTTATTACAGCAGACAGAGCTGGTGGAGTGATGAGAAAGTCCTCCATATCTGTACTGGAAGAAAAGAGGAAGGCGAAGGAGAATGGAAAGAAGTATCCGACAGCTGGAATTATCTTCCAGGAGAAGAAATAGAAGTCAGATGTTATACAAACTGCCAGAATCCGAAGCTGTATGTGAATGGAAAAGAAGTTGCAGATACACAGAAAGTAGATTCTTCCGAACTGGGATATGATACCTGGATTGTCCCGTTTGAGGCAGGAAAGATTGAAGCTGTGGCAGAAAATGTACATCATGTTCTGGAAACCGTCAATGCACCGGTACAGATTCAGTTAGAAGAAGCCGGATGTGAAGATATTGTACAGATCGAACTTACTGTACTGGATGATATGGGAAGAAGAGTGATATCGGATCAGTCAGAGATCCATGTTGCCATCGAGGGCGACTGTGAATATCTGGGCATGGACAACGGAGATGCGGCAGATGTAACAGAGTACCGTTCCCATTACAGACATTGTCTGGAAGGAAAGATGATGATTTATTTAAGAAAGCTTTCGGATGAAAAAGTGAAGGTTACGGCATCGAATCCGAAATTAAGAAAGGCACAGATTGAAGTTTAAACCATAAACGAATACAGGAAAGAGGCTGTTTATCAGCCTCTTTTTCTTGCGTGGTATTCTTTTAATAAAGCTTTTAATTTTTCTCTGATATAACGGTATTCCTCACTCCTCCGGAAGATAAGATAAAAGCACAGACAGGTCAGGAAAAGGGAAATCAGCAATTTTACCAGCAGCAGGAAAATACCTGTCTCCGGAAGAATTGTGCCGTTTACAACATAGATGACTGCACCTGTTCCCAGAGTTACACCGAGATACTGGAAAAATCTGCGGAAATAGGAAAGCGGACTGTCATGGAACCGTTTTGTATAAATAATGTATGATTCAAACCAGAAGTTCGTCAGGATATTGCTGACAAAAGTTCCGAGCAAAACTCCGGAAACACCATCTGTAAAATTATAACATCTTATTATAACAGAAACGGAAAGAAAAGAAAATGAATATTGGCATTGACATGAAAAAAATATTGTGCTATTATGACTGCAATATCGAAAAAGCGATGATGAGAAGGAGTACTTTCCGGTAACATCCCAGAGAGAAGATGGCAGGTGTAAATCTTTATGAAGCCGGTTAGGAAGCAGTCCCGGAGCAGCAGAGTCCAAAGGTGCAGCTTAGTAGATTCTGACGGGTTCTCCCGTTACAGAGAAATGGCATGATAGTGTCAGCAGAGTGCAGAAAGAATTACTTTCTGAAATTAGGTGGTAACACGGACATGGTTCGCCCTAAACATTTCGGATGATTATTTACGAAAAGATAGTCATGCGCAATGTTTAGGGCATTTTTATTATCAGGAAAGGAAAAAGATAAATTATGAGAACATTTGAGAAATCACACAAATTAGATTATGTATGTTATGACATCAGAGGACCTGTCATGGATGAGGCGCAGAGAATGGCTGCACAGGGAATGGAGATTCTGAAGCTGAATATCGGAAATCCTGCACCATTTGGTTTTCGTACACCGGATAAGGTAATAGAGAAAATGTCAGAAAATCTGACCAATACGGAAGGATATTCGGATTCCAAAGGACTGCCGCAGGCAAGGGAAGCTATTTTAAAATATTGTAAAAGCAAATCCATTCCGTGTGAATCCATAGATGATATATATACGGGAAATGGCGTGAGTGAATTAATCACAATGTCCATGCAGGGGTTGCTCAATTATGGGGATGAAGTCCTTGTTCCGTCTCCGGATTATCCGCTGTGGACGGCATCCGTAACTCTGGCAGGAGGTACTGCCGTACATTATCACTGCGATGAAGCACAGGAATGGTATCCGGATATTGAGGATATGAAGAAAAAGATTACACCGAAAACAAAAGGAATTGTAGTCATTAATCCGAACAATCCGACCGGTGCGGTATATCCGAGAGAAATTCTGGAACAGATAGCAGATTTGGCAAGGGAACATGAACTGATTTTATTTGCGGATGAAATCTATGACAGACTTGTCATGGATGGAATTGAACATACGGCACTGGCATCGGTTGCACCCGATGTTCTGACCTTAAGCTTTAATGGTCTGTCAAAATCACATTTAATAGCAGGCTACCGCTGCGGCTGGGTATGTCTGTGCGGGGATAAGTCAAAGGCAAAAGGCTATATTGAAGGTCTGAACCTGCTTTCCTCCATGCGTCTTTGTTCCAATGTTCCGGCACAGTCCTTAATTCCGACTGCAATGGAATGTCTGGATGAAACAAAGAAGCTGCTGGTTCCGGGAGGCAGAGTCTATGAGCAGAGAGAATGTATCTACAAAGCATTGAATGACATTCCGGGAGTATCAGCAGTAAAACCCAAGGCAGCCTTCTATATCTTCCCGAAGCTGGATGCGAAGAAATTCGGAATCCGGGACGATGAGAAATTTGTACTTGATTTCTTAAAGCAGAAGCATATTCTGGTGACACACGGCGGCGGCTTTCACTGGGAAGAACCGGATCATTTCAGAATCGTATATCTGCCGGAAATAAAAGTATTAAGTGAATCCGCAGAAAGATTGAAGGAATTTTTGCAGGAATATCAACAGGAGAATTAAGAGAGGTAAAAGATGAAGTACGGAAAATTTTTGGAGGAAGGCGGTACGATTGGATTTGTTGCACCATCGTTCGGGTGCAATATCGAGCCATACCGGACCGGATTTGAACAGGCACAGAAAAAACTGCAGGAGCTTGGTCATAAGACCTGGCTTGGGCCAAACTGCTACGAAGGAAAGGGAATCGGTATCAGCAATACACCGCAGTTATGCGGAAAAGAACTTCAGGAAGCATATTTGTCCAAAGAATCCGACGTGCTGATTTCCTGCGGCGGTGGAGAGCTGATGTGTGAAATACTCGATTATGTCGATTTTGACCGTATAAAGAAAGCAGATCCGAAATGGTATATGGGTTATTCGGACAATACCAATATGACATTTCTGCTTACCACACTCTGCGATACGGCATCTATATACGGACCATGCGCGCCGGCATTTGGAATGAATCCGTGGCATCCGGCGATTGACGACGCATACCAGGTATTGACCGGTAAGAAGCGTGTGCTGAACGGATATGACGGATGGGAAAAAGAGTCGCTGAAAGATGAAGAGCATCCGACTGAGCCGTATCATATCACGGAAGAAAAAGTTCTTCATACTTTTGCCGGGGCAGAGAAGGTAATACATGCGCAGATGCAGGGAAGGCTGATTGGTGGATGTATGGACTGCCTTGTAAATCTGACCGGAACAAAATATGATAAGGTAAATGAATTTACAGAAAAATACAAAGAAGACGGATTCATCTGGTTCCTGGAGTCCTGCGATCTGAACGTTATGGCGATACGCCGGGCAGTCTGGCAGATGAAGCATGCAGGCTGGTTCCGGTATGTAAAAGGATTTTTAATCGGAAGACCGCTTGTGTTTGGACAGGAAATGATGGAACTGGATCAGTATCATGCCGTCATCGATCTTCTAAAAGACTATAATGTGCCGGTTATTATGGATGTGGATCTGGGACATTTACCGCCAATGATGCCGCTTATCTGCGGAAGCATGGCAGAAGTCAGAAATGATGGAAATCATTTGGAAATAGAGATGAAGCTTATATAAATAAAAATAAAACCTCCGAAATATTTTTGAAAAAATGGACAGACTCTCTGGTAGGAATAAAAAATAATGCTTAGTGAAAAACTGTATCAATACAGGTATTGACGAATGAAAGAAAATTAGTTAATATTAACTAGGGTTAGAAATAACTAACCAAAGAGGAGGATTTATGTGCAGAGAGGTATTTGAAAATGCAAGAGTGATCGGATTGGAAACACTGGAAATCCAGCTTGCACTTCAGTGTGCACCTGTAATCGCAGGATTGAAAATATCCAATCTTCTGATTATTCCATCTTCACAGGAAGAAAAACTGTACCATATTTTCAGAAACAGTGAGATATCTTTTTTCCGCCTGCTGTGGGCAGATGGAAAAAGCACATTTCTGCTGTATCACAAAGAAATGCTGGAAGCATATTTTATGCAGTGGGAAGTCAGAACTATTCTGAAAGAAGCAGGATATGGAAATCTTTCACTGGATGCGGTTCTTGCCACATTTCGTCACCGGTTTGAAAACTGCCGGAGAAATAGAGGGGAATTTCCTCATGAGATGGGAATCTTACTGGGCTATCCTTCCGAGGATGTATCAGGGTTTATCGAGCATAAAGGAAGAGATTTTCTGTATTCCGGATACTGGAAAGTATATGGAAATCTTCAGGAAAAGCTAAAATTATTTCATAAATATGAAACGGCAAGAAGTACACAGGTAGAATTACTTGCATGCGGAGTATTTATGGAAGATATTATAGATATTTATCAACAGGAATGGCAGCAGAAAGCTGTTATATAGGAGGTTTAAAATGAGCAAAATTCAGGTAGTTTATTGGTCACAGACAGGCAATACGCAGGCAATGGCAGAAGCAGTTGCAAGAGGAATCGAAGCAGCAGGCAAGGAAGCAGAACTTGTAGAAGTAGGAGCGGCATCACTGGATGATTTAAAGAATGCATCCGCATTTGCAATGGGCTGCCCGGCAATGGGAGATGAAGTTCTGGAAGAATCAGAGATGGAGCCATTCGTAGAGTCAGTAGAAGGATTTGTATCCGGAAAGGCGGTTGCGTTATTCGGCTCTTATGACTGGGGTGACGGACAGTGGATGAGAGACTGGACAGAACGTATGACAGGAGCAGGAGCAACTGTTGTAGGCGGAGAAGGACTTATCTGCAATCTTGAGCCGGATGACGAGGGAATCGCAGCATGCGAGGAACTTGGAAAGAAACTGGCAGCAGTTTAGGGATAAAATAATAACTCAGACTTCGCACATAAATTTTAGCTATGCACCTTGGAAATTCAATATCTGGCAGTTATTCCGTTGTCAATGTTCAGCCTTTATGCAGCCTGCAGTCGTATTTTCATCCAGATTTACATCTGTGGAAATGAGACAGAGCTATTCCTTTCATATTTAGTAGAAAATAATTTAATGCTTTTTTAGTAGATTTTTCCAATAAAGTATGCTATATTATAGCTGTTTATAGATAAACAAATGTGATAAAAGATCAATAATTTGCAAAGGAAGGGAAAACTATCATGGAAAAGCTCAAAAAGCGTATAGCTAACTTAAAGGTTGCAGGAAAATTAAAAGTATATCGAATGACAGTGCTTGTTATGACATTATTTTTAGTGTTGGTGGCACTGATCTCGACATTAGTGATCCGTTCAAATATAGAGAAGATCACGGAGGTCTGGTCTCCGTCATTGGAATATCTGCAGGATTTAGAGACAATGACTGCGAAATACAGAATCAAACAGTATCAGCATCTGGTAGAATCAGATGCAGCAGTCATGAACTCCTGCGAAGAAGAAATCCAGAAGCTGGAGAGTCAGATCCAGGATACCGATGCGAATCTGGATGCAATCATGTCTGCAGACAGTGATGCTCGAAAAGGACAGGACCATTACGAAGTAGCAAAAGCTGCATGGGAAGAATACAGGGCTGCTTCAGATGAAATCCTGAAGTTGAGCCGTGAGGATAAACAGCAGGAAGCAGCAAAGCTGATGACCGGCAAGGTATATAAAGAATATAAAGCTTTTGCTGAAAAATTAACTATATTACGTGACAAGTTCCAGGTAGAATTAGACCGGGCAACGACCATGGCTAATGTATGCACTGTAATCATATTTATTGTGCTCGTGGCAGCGGGTCTTGCGATTGTTGTAGTGGTGACACTGATCGGAAAGATCATTACCAATTCCATTACCAAGCCGGTAGAACAGATAGATGCAGCAGTTGCCAGCCTGCGTAAGGGCGAACTGTC
>ERZ779842.2001-NODE-2001-length-15050-cov-10.019673_pt1 | contig 15050 bp, 15 predicted proteins | sample MGYA00511095_ERZ779842 | MGnify/ENA primary metagenome ERZ779842 (study PRJEB29588, sample SAMEA2154036) | human gut metagenome | biome: human gut; feature: human-associated habitat; material: faeces | place: Denmark | collected 2008/2010 ... | reverse complement strand
TGACCATGTCTGACACCATCGTCGTCATGAACCAGGGCTATATCCAGCAGATGGGAACCCCGGAGCAGATCTACAACGAGCCGGAGAACGCCTTCGTCGCGGACTTTATCGGCGAGAGCAATATCGTGGATGGTACGATGATCCACGATGAGCTTGTTGAGATCTTCGGCGCGAAGTTTGCCTGCGTGGATAAGGGATTCGGAAACAATAAACCTGTGGACGTCGTGATCCGCCCGGAGGACATCGACCTTGTGAAACCGGAGGACGGCACGCTTCAGGGCGTTGTCACGCACCTGATCTTCAAGGGCGTCCACTACGAGATGGAGGTTACGACCCCGGACGGCTACGAGTGGCTGGTCCACAGCACGGACATGTTCCCGGTCGGACAGAAGGTCGGCATTCATGTGGATCCCTTCGATATCCAGATCATGAACAAGCCGGAGTCCGAGGACGAGGAGGCCGTGGGAGTCAATGAATAGAAAAGCATCCAGATTTCTGGCTTATCCTTATATGATATGGATGGCAGGATTTACGGTGATCCCTCTGCTCATGGTATTCTACTATGGATTGACGGACCGCAGCGGGGCATTCACCCTGGCAAACATCCTGGCCATCGGTTCCTCTGAGCATCTGAAGGCCCTCTGGCTCTCCCTGGCGCTCGCGGGAGTCAGCACCGTGATCTGCCTCCTTCTGGCGTATCCGCTGGCGCTGATCTTAAGAAAACGCCATATCGGAAAAGGCAGCTTCGTGGTATTCATCTTCATTCTCCCGATGTGGATGAACTTTCTCTTAAGAACCATGGCATGGCAGACACTCCTCGAGAAGAACGGCGTGATCAACACCTTCCTCACAATGCTGCATCTGCCGAACATTGCGATCATCAACACACCGGCGGCCATCATCCTCGGCATGGTCTACAACTTCCTGCCGTTTATGGTACTGCCGATCTACAATACCCTTGCGAAGATCGATGACAACGTGATCAACGCGGCCAGGGACCTGGGCGCGGACAACTACCAGACGCTCACAAAGATCCTGCTTCCACTAAGCGTTCCTGGAATCGTCAGCGGGATCACGATGGTATTCGTACCGGCACTCACCACCTTCGTGATCTCGAACCTCCTGGGCGGCAGCAAGATCCTGCTCATTGGAAACGTCATCGAGCAGGAATTCACAAAGGGAAGCAACTGGAACCTCGGTGCCGGACTTTCCATCGTGCTCATGGTATTCATCCTTCTCAGCATGACCATGATCGCAAAATACGATAAGGATGGGGAGGGATCTGCATTCTGATGAAAACCGCAAGAGAAAGATTTAAGAAATTTATTGAGGATTTCTATCTGGTGCTGGTACTGGTCTTTCTGTACGCGCCGATCCTCGTCATGATGGTCCTGTCCTTCAACAGCTCGAAATCGAGATCCCAGTGGGGCGGATTCACCTTAAAATGGTACACACAGATGTTTGAGAGCGCCACGATCATGGATGCCCTCTATAATACGTTACTGATCGCGTTCCTGTCGGCGCTTATCGCAACGATCCTCGGAACAGCGGCGGCCATCGGTCTCTCCGCGATGAAGAAGCTTCCGCGGACGATCTGCATGGGACTCAACAATATCCCGATGCTAAACTCCGATATCGTGACAGGGATCTCCCTGATGCTGATGTTCATCGCCTTCGGGATCTCCCTGGGCTTTAAGACGATCCTGTTCGCCCATATCACCTTCAACGTGCCCTATGTGATGCTGAGCGTCATGCCGAAGCTTAAGCAGACGAGCCGGAACACCTACGAGGCGGCCATGGACCTGGGCGCCGGTCCGTTACAGGCATTTTTCAAGGTAGTATTCCCGGATATTATGCCTGGTGTGTTATCGGGCTTTTTGATGGCGTTTACGATGTCTCTCGACGACTTTATCATCACCCACTTTACGAGGGGCGCCGGGATCAATACACTTTCCACCCTGATCTACAGTGAGGTGCGCCGCGGCATCAAGCCGTCCATGTACGCCCTGTCCACCGTGATCTTCGTGACGATCCTCGCGCTGCTTCTCATCACGAACTTTGCCCCGGCAAAACCACAGACGAAAGCAGGAGCCGGAAACTTCGGACCGAACACGGTGCCGGATAAAGGAAAGAAGCCGTTGTGGAACGGAAAGACAGCCATCGTGCTGGCGTCCTTCCTGATCGTGGGAAGCGTCTGCTATACAAGCTATCTTCACTTTGCGTCATCCCACTCCAACGAACTCTACGTTTACAACTGGGGGGAGTATATTGATGAGAGTGTTATCGATGAATTTGAGGCGGAGACCGGAATTCATGTGACGTATGACCTCTTTGAGACAAACGAGGAGATGTATCCGGTCATCGAGGCAGGAGCAGTCAGCTACGACGCGGTATGTCCGTCGGACTACATGATCCAGAAGATGGTGGAGAACGGACTTCTCGCCGAAATCAACTTTGAGAATGTGCCGAATATTGCGAATATCGATCCGGTCTACCTTGAAAAATCAAAGGCGTTTGATCCGGAGAACCGCTATTCTGTCCCGTATACATGGGGAACGGTCGGAATTATCTACAATGTCCAGAAGCTGGAAGAGCTTGGAGCCCCGGCGCCGACAAAGTGGTCGGATCTCTGGGATGAAAGATTAAAGGGCGAGATCCTGATGCAGGACAGCGTCCGCGACGCGTTTATGGTTGCATTAAAGGAACTTGGATATTCCATGAACACCACAGACGTGGGAGAGCTGGAGGAGGCGAAGAAGCTTCTCCTGGCGCAGAAGCCGTTAGTACAGGCATATGTTGTGGACCAGGTCCGCGATAAGATGTTAAACGGCGAGGCGGCGGTAGGTGTTATCTACTCCGGTGAGCTGTTATACCTTCAGGAAGAGGCGGAGACACTGGATCTCGATTATGATCTTGAGTACGTTCTTCCTAAAGAGGGAACAAACCTGTGGATCGATTCCTGGGTCATCCCGGACAACGCGAAGAATAAGGAGAACGCGGAGAAGTGGATCAACTTCCTCTGCCGCCCGGATATCGCGGTGAAGAACTTCGAGTACATCACCTACGCAACCCCGAACAAGGCAGCGTTCGAGATCCTGGATCCGGAATATCAGGAAAATAAATCTGTATTCCCGGATACAGATGAGCTGGAGAATTCTGAGGTCTACAGTTATCTTGGAACCGAGGCGGATGATCTCTATAATGCACTCTGGAAGGAAGTTAAATCACAGTAATATAGGAAAGGAAACGGGAATCCGGCAGAAACAAACTCTGCCGGGTTCCCGTTTTTGATTTCTATAGTTCCACATTTTACATCAATACTGCCCTTATCTCCGGTTCGCCTTCTCCACATGCACGCTCTTACCTTTGATCTTCACATGGTTCATTGCGTCCATAACGATATCGGCCTGCTCCTTCGGAACTTCCACGAAGGTATATTTGTCATACATATCGATACTTCCAACGAGACGGCCCGGAATTCCGGATTCACCGGCGATGGCTCCTAAGATATCGCCCGGCTTCACGTTCTGATTCTTTCCGAGGTTGATGAACAGTCTTGTCATGCCGCCTCTGGCGTTCTTTCTGTCCATGTACTCCTCGTCATCGCCTCTCTGGCGTCTGCGTCCGTTTCTTCCGCGGTCATTTCTTCCGCCGCGTCGGTCGAGATCGTCAAGGTCACGGAGCGGTCTTCCCTCATCCGCGATGTCCTCGTAATCGTCGCCCATGGCCATCTTCAGGAACGCTGCCGCAAGCTCTAAGGAAGTGTAATCCTCAGCAAGAAGACGCTTCTCGATAATATCTGTCATGCGCTCTAAATTGCTGTCGTCACCGATATGCTGCTGAACATCATCTAAGATCTTCTCTGCCTTGATCGCAGTCACATCATCTAAGGACGGGATCGGCTGCGGAACGATTTTTGTCTTGCAGAATCTCTGGATGTCGCGGAGCTTGTAGACCTCGCTTCCCACCGCAAGGCTGAATGCGCGTCCTTCTCTTCCGGCACGTCCGGTACGTCCGATACGGTGTACATAGTACTCGTCATCCTGCGGAATATCGTAGTTAAATACGGCTTCCACATCGTCAACGTCGATACCTCTCGCCGCAACGTCCGTCGCAACAAGGATCTCGGTAGCGCCATTTCGGAAGCTTCCCATTACACGGTCACGCTGCTCCTGCTTTAAGTCTCCGTGAAGACCTTCCGCAAAGTATCCGCGGCCCTGGAGTGCCTGCACCAGCTCATCCACCTGCTTTTTCGTGTTACAGAACGCAACGGAGAGCTTCGGGGAATAGAGATCCAGCAGACGGCACATAACTTCCACTTTATTTCTCGGTTTTACTTCATAATAATACTGGGTCACCTTCGGAACCGTCAGTTCCTTCTTTACGACCTGAACCATCTTCGGGTCCTTCTGGAACTTCTGGGCAATCTGGGCGATCGCGTGAGGCATTGTCGCGGAGAACATTACGGTCTGGCGCTCCTCAGGAAGCTCACCGAGGATCGTCTCCATGTCCTCGAGGAATCCCATGTTCAGCATCTCGTCCGCCTCATCGAGAACCACCGTGTGGATCGCGTCGGTGCGGATCGTCTTTCTTCTCATATGATCCATCACACGTCCCGGGGTTCCAACGATGATCTGGACACCGCCCTTTAAGGAGCGGATCTGTTTTACGATCTCCTGTCCGCCGTAGACCGGGAGGATCTTGATCCCGGACATGTATTTCGCAAGGCGGCGAAGCTCTTCCGCTACCTGGATCGCAAGTTCTCTCGTCGGGCAGAGGATCATTGCCTGTGTCTTTCTGTTTTCCGGGTCCATCTTCATGAGAAGCGGAATTCCAAAAGCTGCGGTCTTACCGGTTCCGGTCTGCGCCTGGCCGATCATGTCATGGCCTTCCATCTCAACCGGGATCGCCTGGGCCTGGATCGGGGACGCCGCCTCAAATCCCATATCTGTAACTGCGCGGAGGATCCGCGGGTCTAAATTAAGTTCGTCAAATCTGATTGTTTCCATTCAATATCCTTTCTATGTTGTCTGCATAACAATTCCATGCCAGGATACATTCATTCGACGACTCCTACGGACTCCCAGATCTCTATACCGGTCACAGAATTCTATATACAATACTGACGGCTCGTTAATATTTCAAGCCATACAGGGTGCAAATGTAAAATATCTTATAACATAGGGAGGAAAAAGTCAAGCGACGATGTCTAAAAAAACGGAAGGGCAGGTACTTTTTTAAGTACCACGCCCTTCCGGGGTGTATGTTAATTTAAACCAGTATCAAGCCTCTTTTTTGTGGTAGCACAGATATCCAAACGCCGCCGCAACGCCCACCGAGTAGATCACGAAGGTGCAGGCAAACGGAAGCTTCGCATTCACAGAGTAGATAAATCCCGCTGTCAGGGAACCCGCAATACTTCCCAATGACTGGGTCGCGTTGAAGAATCCCATGACGAGGTTCTTCTGCTCCGGCGATGCCTGGTCTGCCACCATGTTCTGGAGAACCGGGACGCTGACGGAATAGCCAGCGTAAACAAGGATACTGAACAGGATGAAGATTCCGATCTTCACGGATATCAATGTTCCGATAGAAGCCAGCGCACAGAACGCTGTGAGAACCACCATAGACTTTTTGACGTTCGTCTTCTTGATGATCCAGATACAGAGGCTCATGTTCGCGATAAAGGATACGAAACCGACGCCCGCCTTGATGATTCCGTTGTAGGAGGAAGTCAGGCCCAGCTGTGCCTTTAAGTAGTAGTTAAAAGCCTGGTCGAAACCGGTATTTCCGAAGTTGATAAAGATGTTGATCGCAAACAGGAACACGAAAGCCATGCACATGAAATTCCTGCTGTCGATGAACGCCTGGAATGGGTTCGCTTCCTTCATGAGCTGCTTTGCCGGAATATCCTTTAAATTCGCCGTGCTGTCCGGTTCACAGATAAGGAAGAAAGCAATTGCCACCGCGATCAGGGTTCCCGCCTGGACTAAGAACGCCAGACGCACGGAAAACTCGCCTAAAAATCCGCCTATCATGTAGCCGAAAGCGCTGGCCACGCTCTTGATCGTTGCACTGTATGTCAGGTATTTCCCCTGGTCTTCCGGGTCTGACTTGTTTACGATATAGGTCAGAAAGCTTACAAAGATACCGCCGGTGAAGAGTCCCGCGAACATTCTCGCGAGAATGATCATGAGTTCCGTCGTAGCGTAGGCAAACCATACCTGGGCCACACCGTATCCCAGACAACAGATCAATAAGGAAAGCCTTGAAGAAATATAGTTATTGATCTTACCCCAGAACGGAGATAACAGGAAGTTTGTGATCAGCATAACTGCTAACGCCACTCCAAACATGTAGTCGTGGAGCTGCAGCTCCTGAATTACCGTCGGTGTGACCGGGTGGGCAAAGTTGGCTGCCAGGTTAAATACGATCATGGCAGTGAAAAAGGCAGCAAATCTCAATTTGTACTTCATAAGCGTTGTCTTCCTTTGTCTTAATTTTCAGTTCCAGACTTCTGTCATTCTTCACGTCCCACTGAAACTGTTTCGTTTTTTTCGCATTTTGCTTTATTTTTGCAGAAAATTCACATAATTCAAGTTTAAACTTATATCCGCTGAATGTCAAGCGCAAACAACCGTATGTTCTCTGTAACACTTTATCAGGATTTTTCTCCCCACAGCAAAGGCACACCCCAAACATCAGGATGTGCCTATTACTCTTAGCTTTCGGTTTCTATTTTCCCGGCATCTCTGCCATAATTTCCGCCATCTCTTTTAATCCTGTAAACACAGCATCCGGCACCGTGTCAGCGTTCTCCAGATCACCGGCCTTCGTCTCCCCGGAGAGCACCAGAATCCCGTGGGCTCCATTTGCCACGCCGGTCTTCACATCGGTATAGAGACGGTCTCCCACAAAGGATATCTTCTCCCGCTCGCTTCCCGTGAGTGTCAGCACCATATCCACAGTTTCCTTAAATGGTTTTCCCACATACTTCGGCTGCTTTCCCGTAGACAGTGAGATTGCCGCGCACATAGCACCACAATCCGGGATAAATCCAGCCCGCGTCGGACAGTTGATATCCAGATGTGTTGCCAGGAATACTGCCCCACTCCGGATGTAGGTACAGGCCCTCTCTAACTTCTCGTAGGTCAGAGTCATATCAAATCCGATGACCACAACATCCGGCATATTCTTTGTGAGGAGAATGCCGTTCTCCCGGAAATTTTCCTCCAGGTCCGGGGTTCCAACTAAGTAAACCCTTTTTCCCGGATAATACATTTTCAGATATTCGATCATCACATCGCCGGATGTAATGATCTGATCCCGGCGGATATGGCAGTCCATTTTCGCCAGCTTATCAATATAGGTCCTCGGAGATTTCGAGGAATTATTTGTAAAAAATACATACCGTTTTCCGAGACGTTCCACCTGTCTTAAAAATTCCAGGGATCCGTCCAGGATCTGCGTGTCCAGATAGAAGGTTCCGTCCATGTCCAGGACGAAAAGCTCTGTCTCCTCCAAAAGTTTTTTTCTGTCCATCTTCCCTTTCTCCCTGCCTTATACCTTAAACCGGTATCCGACACCCCAGATCGTCTCGATATACTGGGGTTTCGCGGTATTCATCTCGATCTTCTCGCGGATCTTCTTGATGTGGACTGTAACGGTCGCAATATCACCGATGGATTCCATGTCCCAGATCTTGGAAAACAGCTCTTCCTTCGTGAAGACGTGGTTCGGGTTCTGGGCTAAGAACGCCAAAAGGTCAAATTCTTTTGTCGTAAAGTTCTTCTCCTCGCCGTTTACATAGACGCGGCGGGCTGTCTTATCGATTTTTAAACCGCGGATCTCGATGATATCGTTCACCGGGGTTCCGCTTCCGATGAGTCTCTCGTAGCGGGACAGGTGGGCCTTGACTCTCGCCACCATCTCGCTCGGGCTGAACGGCTTTGTAATATAGTCGTCAGCACCGAGACCAAGGCCGCGGATCTTATCGATATCGTCTTTCTTTGCGGAGATCATGATCACCGGTGTGTTTTTCGTCTCTCGGATCTTCTTACAGATCTCAAATCCGTCCACTCCCGGCAGCATAAGATCCAGGATAAAGAGGTCGAACTCCTCCGAAATCGCCCGCTTTAAACCGGCTTCTCCGTCATTTTCTATCTCAACCTCGAAACCGGACAGTTCCAGATAATCCTTTTCGAGTTCTGCAATACTCTCCTCATCTTCTACGATCAGAATTTTGCTCATATAAGTTCCTCCTGTTATGGGTATTATATTTTACTGCTGCGCGTCCCCCGCGGTCTTTCTGAGTACAAAGTGGATCTCTGTTCCGATTCCCAGCTTGCTGGTGGCCCAGATCTTTCCTCCATGGTCCTCAATGATCTTCTTTACGATGGAAAGGCCGATGCCGCTTCCGCCCTTGCTGGAATTTCTCGAGGAATCCGTCCGGTAGAAACGGTCGAAAATATACGGAAGCTCTTTCTGTCCGATGCCTTTTCCGTTGTCCTCGATCTCCACCTGGACAAAGTCACCCACATCCAGGATCCGGATATTGATGATCCCATTCTTTTTATCCATGTATTTTAAGGAATTTCCGATGATGTTGTTGATGACGCGCTTCATCTGCTCCGCGTCGGCGATCACCATCACGTCCTCATCTACAAAGTTAAAATAGCCAAGCTCGATTCCTCTCGCCTCGAGTTCCAGTCCTACTTCCTCCACACAGTCGCGGAAGTAGTTTGCCACATTGATCTTCGAGAAGGTATACGGGATCTTATTTGTGTCGATCTTTGAGTAGAATGTCAGCTCGTTGATCAGACGGTCCATATCGTTCGCCTTGTTGTAGATCGTCCGGATATATTTATCCCGCTTCTCCGGCGAGGACGCAACACCTTCCATAAGACCTTCCGCGTAGCCCTTGATGGCTGTGATCGGGGTCTTTAAATCGTGGGAGATGTTGCTGATCAGCTCCTTGCTCTCCTTATCATACTGGATCTTTTCTTCCGTCGATTCTTTCAGACGGATCCTCATTTCCTCGAAGTTCTGGCAGAGCTGCCCGATTTCGTCATCGTCCTCCACATCGAGAGTGAAGTCCAGATTTCCGTCGCGGATCTGTTTCGTTGCCTCCTGAAGCTTTCCGATCGGCCATAAGATCGACCGGTAGACCCAGGCTGTCAGCATACCGCCAGTGATAAAAAGGATCAGCACACTGCTGAAGAACATCTCTGTGATCATGGATTTTACCTCCGGGATCACATCCACAACGTTTGTCACAAGGTAGACCGCGATCCGGCTCCCATCTGCCAGTTCAAATTCTCTCTGTTTGATCAGATGTTCCGTATTTTTATCCAGATAATTGCCCCAGGAATCAGAGTCATTGATCTCCGCATAGTCCGATATCTCTCTCTCCAGGCTCAATGCTGTCTCGTCGTTTCCTATATAGATCAGTTTTCCATCCTTCGTCACCATCAGAAAGGAGTGTTTTTCAGTCATCCGGGCGTTCAAGTCACCCAGATACGACTGGTCCGTGAAAATCTCCGGATCCTTCGCGATCTTTTCTTCGATCTCCTTCTGAATGCTCTCAGTCAGGTGGCTGAATACCCGGATCGACGCGCCGGCAGAGAGATCCACCTGGCCAACGTCGTAGGTCTCCCGGAACACCCGGTTCTGATAGGAACTGAGTCCTAAAATCGAGATATAGATCAAAAAGATCGGTACCACCGTGATCGTCAGAAATGTGATAAGTAATTTTGTACGTATTTTCATGAGCGGCTGCGCGCTCCCTTCTTATTTTTGTCCGCCAGTCTGAGATGACATACCGGCTTTCTGGTCGCTCCGCACTACGTGCTCCTAGGTCTGTGCCCCGCACCGGCCGGTGCAAAGCGATCCGGTATCCGATGGGGCAAAAGATCCTTTGACCCCAACAGCATATGATAAGTATAACACAACTCTTGTGGGCAATTTATAAAAGTATTCTAAAAAAGAATCCTGCTTGCAGGATTCTCCGCCTGCGGCGGGGCGCTTTAGCGACACTCTTCCACTCCGCCGCAGTGCGATCCTCGCGGAGCGTTTTTGATTTCATAGGACGAACTTTCCTATGAAATCAAAAACCGGAATTTTCATCCATATTTTTTTGGGGGAGGAACATATGAATATTTATTCCAAGCTTCTTAAACAATTAAACATGTGCGGTCATGCAGTTCTGGTAACTGATTATCCGTCTTCGGATACCAGCGATGGGACTGCTGCTTCTGCTGTTTGTCATCAAACCAGCCGCAAGACCATTCTCTCTGCTGTACCTGGGCAGATGAAGCCTGACAATGGAACCATTTTGCCTGTTTCTGGTTCTTCTGCTTCTTGTTCTTCTGTCTGCGGCACGCTGCCTCCCATTAATACCACACTGGCACAGACTGCCCTCTCGGAAGGCAGCCCTGTCCTGGACCGGGATCATGGGCACATCCGCCTGCTGGAACCATTTAGCCGCAAAGAACGGCTTCTGATCTTAGGAGGCGACCATGTAGGACTGGCTCTGGCAGAATTTGCTGCTAAAACTGGTTTTTCTGTGTATGTGGCTGATGACCGACCTTGCTTTGCAAACCAGCTGCGGTTTCCGTGGGCAGAAGAAGTCTACTGTATGGATTTTCCCGCGGCGATCCAGGCATTTCAACCGGATACCCAGGACTACATCGCTGTTCTGACCCGCGGACACCGTCATGACGCTGACTGCCTGACCGCACTCTCCCACTGTCCTGTTCCCACTTATCTTGGCATGATCGGCTCCCGCCGCCGGGTGAAGGAGTTAAAGACACATCTGGAAGAAACAGAACATCTCTCCCACGAATGGCTGGAATCCATTCACACGCCTATCGGACTGGCAATTAAGGCTGTGACACCAGAGGAAATCGCCATCTCCATCCTGGCAGAACTAATCCTGACGAAACGTACCCTGCGCCCAGACCACATAGCTCCATCTGATGCGGATCTGGATGTGATCGCCGCCCTGGCAGATCCACCTGCCAACCGGACGGACCTAAAAAAAGCCCTGGCCACCATCGTGGAAACCAAAGGCTCAACCCCTCGGAAAGCCGGAGCAAATATGATCGTGTATGAGGACGGAACCGTGTTTGGAACCATCGGAGGCGGCTGCGCCGAGGCAGGACTGGTACAGACTGCAAGAGAGGTGATGCGAAGTGGCTCTTACCAGTTCTGCAAGGTAGATATGACCGGAGAAGTGGCTGCAGAAGAAGGGGTGGTGTGCGGAGGATGGATGATGATGGCTCTGCGTCCTCAACTTGCCGGATCCGAAATGAGAGATTTCACCGAAATAATTCATCCGCAAACAAGATGGATAGCACATTCAGTATACTAACGCAAACTGCTCCACACCATGCATACCAGGTCCCTTTGTGTGTCAGAACCGGACCATCTATCAGCTCTAATATCGTTGCCACAGATGGTTCTGCAGGATCGATCCTATTTCCATCCTGATCTCTTTCGATTCCATCACTGCTCACATAAAATATACCGGTATCTGCCATGGTTCCGTCCTCTTTGTATAGCCAGTAAGATCCATCTGCATTCCAGACTCCACCACGAAACAGGAGTTTTTCCCCTCTATAAACTTCTACACCTGTCATATATTCCGCACGATTCTCATCATGGGGAACAGCTGTCGGATCTTCCTTTACCGAATACAGTCCATACGTTGTTGAACCATATTGAAACACGACTTTTTATCCTCAGATACCGTAAAGCATGTGGGCTGACCTTCAATTTTTCCCGAATAAATCACGCAATCATTTTCCTGAATCGGTTTCAATATCGTATTCTTGTAGTAAAATCCGACTTTTGAAATTGTGATAGAATATAGGATTGCAAATACCAGGGCCATTGCAGGCATAATGGTAAGAAGTAGTTTTTGATACAGGTTCAGGTTTTTGACTCTCTTCATAAATCACCTCCTCTTTCGTGAATGCTGTAAATGTTAGTTTTGGCACTTCCATTATACAACACAATCGAACTCAAGGTGTCTTTCTTTTATGCAAAATCACGAACTTGCTCATTTATAGTACTACATTTAAGAAATAGCGTTGTGAAAAGCCGCATAAACACTTTCCCTATCAATGTAGTTTGTTCTAATTAAGTCTGCTTGCCACGGACACTCAGTGACCCGATCTCGATTTTGGTCAATCTTTGCGTCCAACGCATCGATGAATTTTTCGATAAATGGTTCAAAGGAATCCTTTAGAATATTTGACATCTCATTGCTGATCCCTGCATTTTCAATCTTGCCCATAAGGGACTTATACTGTTCTGCAAGGTGTTTGCCTAAGTCACTGTCATCGCTTTTGATTGTAAAAGTATCCCATTCAGGCTGCTTCAACTGTTGCGAGAGTTCTTTTGCAAATACGCCTGCGTATGCCAAATCTTTTTCGCTATATGGAGCTTGCTCATTAACCGTTGGGGACTTCTGTGTTGACACCGCAGAAACACTTTCACGCAACTGCGCCGCCATATAAGCATCATCCTGTTTCAGCCATTGTTTATTTGGATCGGTTATATCTGCATAAACATCATTCTGAGCAAGATGTGCGGTATATGAATCTGCTTTTCCATCAATTACTGCCAGAACACTGTTTCGCATCTCGTCAGCTGCCCCGGATTGTCCAAGATCTTCATAAAAGCCGCCAATACGTTCTGCATAAGAGTCTGCCATTTTCTCTTTTGCTTGCGTATAAATCTGCTCCAGCTTCTGCAACTCCGCTTCCTGCTTATCACCAGTGAATTGAGTTTGTATACGATCTTTCAACACAGCATATCGAGAGGCAAGGTAGTCAGCTTTTTGCTCAAAATGATTGATATTATCGAAGTTGACATCCATTGCCCCTAAATCATTTTCCACACCATGCCAGTCAATCTCGGTTCCAAGTCCGTTTGCAATCAACTCGTTTCTGAAATTCTCTAAATCTTCTTTAGGAATTTCATCTCTCAAAATCAGCTTTACAGGTTCAGAGGAAGAACGTACAAATGTATCACCATCAAAATAGCCTTCGATCCGATATTGTTTCATATACTGGTTTATCAAAGCGTCATCCTCTGTATATGCTCCTTGTTCAGATGGAGGCAACATCTCTTTTTGCAGTCTTTCGTCTGGTGCAACTTTGGTGTAGGAGATAGGAGCAAATGCACGCATTTGACTTCTATCAGGTCGATAGATGCCTGTTTCATTAACCTGCTGATTTTGAGTACCGATTTCTACACGGTCATGTCGTGGCTGAGATACCTGTCTTGGAGTAAAAGGCGAATTAGCCTGTACAGCCAATATCCCTCTATTTCCCATGTGAGTGGGTGTTCGTATCTGACCAATTTGACCAATAAACATAACCATACCACCTTTCGTGTTGATATATATTGTGAAAATTGACACCTTTATTCTACTCTTATAAAACGCTTTTTTCAATATATTTTCGTCCTTGAGTTTCCGTGCTTTTATCCACATTCTCCGGTTTTCACAGGCTCTGCTATAAACAACTTTCAAAAAATGATGAAAATATAAGGAATCCTCATTCATTTTGATGTAAAATTTAAGTGACCAAACAAAAATCCACTAAACAAAAAGAAGGAGGATTCCTCATGGTCAATTTTACATCAAATACTTCTCAAATGAACCGGGAAATTTTAACTTTTACAAATAAAATTTCAAAACACCTGCCCAAGCCCGACAAAAAGTTTTCTGCCGATATGACTTACGGTATACTTGCCTCAGAAAGCTGCCTCCTTACCGACATCGTTGACCATCTTCACGAAAACACTAAAAAGGTCAATTCTGTTGAACGGCTGACCAGACATTTAAACAACGGCACTTCCTCCACAGCTCTTAAATCTTATCTTACTACTATCCGTAAATGGGCTCCGCAGGAACCTGTTATACACATTGATGACAGAGACATTGCAAAGCCTGATGGTTACAAATTTGAGGCTCTCGGACCTGTTGTCAGAGACGGCTCTAAAAGTACTGCTTCCAAAACAGTTTATGTAAAAGGATATCATGTGACAGAAGCCTGTGTACTCACTAAAAATAATCATCCTGTCAGTATTTTTTCAGAAATACATTCTTCAAAAGAAAAACATTTTACCTCTATAAATGAGCAAATTTGAAAAATTCTGATACCACCAGCTGTTGACATCCTTCTGCCAGCCCTCAACAACCTTCTCCTCTTCTTTCCAGGTCTTCATAAATTCTTCCGGTGTCTTAAATTCTTTCTTGATCCCGCTGGTGCTGCTTCCCCAATCCGGAAGCTGGAAATGAGGCTTATCCACGATGGATTTCCAGTTTCCGCCCCATTCTAATCCGATGGATACGCCAATCGCCCCAACTCTGGTGAAAAAGCCATCCTTATCATAATAAGCCCCACAGCCATCAGCGCGGTAAATGTCAAAGGCAGTTCCCCGTTGATGATAGGAGCTGTAGCTGGAGCCCGGAGCATTAGTCACAATGCTTCCTGGTGTCGTGCGCCCCTGGGCATATAGGGTATCCTGTTCCGATCCGGTGCGGAGAGTTTCACCAATTTTGATCTGAAGGCCCTGGGCAGAACATTTCTGAATCAGCTCTGTGGCTAGTTTCTGGAGGCGCGGATGGCATAATGTAATATCTCTCATAAATTTGTCCTCTTTTTTCTATAATATGAAAAACCAGGATTTTGGCTCCCTGGTCAATTTTTGTATTTATGGTATCTTGAAAACTGTTTCTGCATATGCTATAATGCCAATAGGTAAAAAGAAAACACTACCATTTAGGTAACGCACAACGAAAAGCCCAGGGACCACGAATCCCTGGGCTTTTCATTAGTATTGGCAAAACTGCCTGTTTGGGGTTAGAATAAATATGTGTTATTTTTTTCATTGCAGATTAATTTTAACACAAAAAAAGGACCTTGGATTCATTATGAACCCTTGGTCCTTCTTTTTTATAGGCTATGCTTTTTCACAGCCCCCCTTGACACTCTTTTTCTTATGACTCTCCCAGTAAACAAGGGAAAACGGCTTAT
>ERZ779842.1998-NODE-1998-length-15073-cov-3.374551_pt1 | contig 15073 bp, 10 predicted proteins | sample MGYA00511095_ERZ779842 | MGnify/ENA primary metagenome ERZ779842 (study PRJEB29588, sample SAMEA2154036) | human gut metagenome | biome: human gut; feature: human-associated habitat; material: faeces | place: Denmark | collected 2008/2010 ... | reverse complement strand
AAGCAGGACGGCTACCGCGTGGCGCCGTTTAAATCGCAGAATATGGCGCTGAACTCCTATATTACCAGCGAGGGATTAGAAATGGGACGCGCACAGGTAGTGCAGGCGCAGGCGGCGGGCTGTGAGCCATCGGTGGACATGAATCCGATTCTCTTAAAGCCATCCAGCGATGTCGGTTCTCAGGTGATCGTGCGCGGTGTCCCGATCGGCACAATGCCCGCGAAGGAATATTTCAAGTATAAAAAGCAGCTAATCCCGGAAATCAAGAAAGCGTTTCAGCACTTGTCCGAACAGTACGATATCATCGTGATCGAGGGCGCCGGCAGCCCGGCGGAGATCAACTTAAAATCGGATGATATCGTGAACATGGGAATGGCGCGCATGGCAGGTGCGCCGGTGCTGCTTGCCGGGGACATCGACCGGGGCGGCGTGTTTGCACAGCTTTATGGAACGGTAGCGCTTCTGGAACCGGATGAACAGGCGATGGTAAAGGGGCTTATCATCAACAAATTCCGTGGCGATAAGACGATCCTGGATCCAGGTGTTGAGATGATTGAGAAATTATGCAAGATTCCGGTGGTCGGCGTCGTTCCGTACATGGATGTGGATATCGAGGACGAGGATAGCTTAAGCAGCCGCCTTTCATCCACAGGGCGGAATAATACCCTTAAACAGGAAAACGAGTCATCTGAAAAACATGTAGAGGCATGGATCGACATTGCAGCCATCCGCTTTCCGCGTTTATCCAATTTCACTGACCTGAACGTTTTTGACCCGATCCCCGGCGTTTCGGTGCGTTATGTGAGCCGTCTGTCTGAGCTGGGACGACCGGATCTGATTGTTCTTCCGGGAACGAAGAATACGATCGAGGATCTGCTCTGGATGCGGCAGAATGGTCTGGAAGCGGCAGTTTTAAAGAAAGCAGCCGGAGGAACGCCGATCTGGGGCATCTGCGGCGGCTATCAGATGATGGGACAGACGCTGTCAGATCAGGAAGGAACCGAGGCGGGTGTGCCTGGGCGTACGATCTCCGGTATGGGACTTCTGCCGTTACAGACACAGTTTCAGGAAGAAAAGACCAGGACGCAGGTCAAGGGATGTTTCGGGACGGTCAGCGGTATCTTTTCCGGGCTTTCGGGGATGGAGGCGGAAGGATATGAAATACATATGGGAGAGACATCATCTGTCGGCGGTGATATTGTTAAGAATGTGATCAAGGAGCAGGAAAAAGCCGTAAATTATAGTTTATTGAAACTCAGGGAAGAACAGGCGGGAAACCACACTGAAAAACAGGATGGCTGCTGCCGGGACAACCTCTACGGCACTTACGTTCACGGCATTTTTGACAAGGCAGAGGTGGCGGAGACGATTATCCGTGCGCTGATGAAAGAAAAAGGAATGGAGCCGGAAGTCGGTGGATTGTCGTTTGATTATGAGAAATACCGGGAAGAGCAGTACAACCGGCTGGCAGACACGATGCGGAAGTACTTGGATATGGAAGCAATTTACCGGATTCTGGAAAAGGGAGTGTAGATAGATGGATGAAAAAATGAAAGAACTCAGTCAGGTATTGCCGTCGGAGATCGAGGCGAGAAGTTTTGAGATTATCACCGAGGAGCTGGGGGAACGGACATTTCCGGAGAAAGAAGCACCAATTGTGAAACGCGTGATTCACACGACAGCCGACTTTGAGTACGCAGATTCGCTTGTATTTTCACCGGGCGCAGTCGATAAGGCGTTAGAAGCCCTGAAAAATGGGGCGTGCATCGTGACTGATACGAATATGGGAAAATCCGGCATCAACAAGCGCGCGCTTGCGTCGCTGGGCGGTGAGGTCTACTGTTTTATGGCGGACGAGGATGTCGCGAAGAAAGCGGCAGCGTCCGGGACCACCCGTGCGGTTGCCAGCATGGACAAGGCGGCAGAAATGGGAAAAGACTGTATTTTTGCAGTTGGGAATGCACCGACCGCGCTGGTGCGTCTGTACGAGTTGATTCAGGAGGGAAAAATCCACCCGAAGCTCATCATCGGCGTGCCGGTCGGCTTTGTCAATGTCGTGCCGTCCAAGGAATTGATTATATCCCTGCCGGACACTCCTTATATTGTGGCAAGAGGCAGAAAGGGCGGCAGCAATGTAGCCGCCGCGATCTGCAATGCATTGATTTATCAGTTGACGCGCAAATAAGATGTGATGGTGTTAAATCTGCGGTATTAAAATGTACATGGATGCATTCTCAAAAGATATGCTGGATATGGGCGGATGTTTATCAGCAGCCAAAGCCACCGCCGCCACAGCAGCAGCACAGAAGCAGGATCCAGATCAGCCATTCACAGCAGTCATTGCCGCCGCAGCCATTGTTGTTGCCCAGCAGTCCGCAGCCGTTGTTGTTACCGCAGCCACCGCCGCAGAACAGCAACAGGATGATCCAGATGCAGCTGTTGCCGAAGATACCGTTACCACAGTTGTTATTGCCGCAGGAATTATTGCAGCCGCAATTTGTAGCAGTTAAGTCACTCATTTTTAGTGCCTCCACATTTTATTTATGCTCTATTGTATGCGGGGGAGCCTGTCAATGTTTCCGGAAAAGACTTGCAATAATTTCCGGATATAGTAAAATATAGATATCTATATAGACATGCATAGATTGTGAAAAGACAGATTTTAAATTAAGGATAGATAGATGGCACAGAAGATATATGTGGTAGAGGGGCGAAAGTTCCGCACGGAGGCGGATTATCAGAATGCCCTGAAGGATCAGCAGGTGATCGAGAATCTTCGGGTACAGACGAAGAAGATGAGCCTGGCAGATCAGAAGAAACTGCTGGAAGTGATCCGCAGCGGCAGGTGTAGATTCCATAGTATTCTGGGACAGGATTACATGGAAGAGCTGTCGGAGGACATGCAAAGACAGGAAGGAAAAGTACCGGAAACATCTCCGGCGAAAGGACATTTTCTTCAGAAAGAAAATACAAAAACAATCGGGAAGGCCCAAACTCCCAAAAATAAAAAAGAAGCATCAAAGAAAAAAGAAACTGTAAAAAAAGAAAGTCCTGATAAAAAAGTTCCCAAAAAGAGGCCGACAACAAAAAAGAAGACTTCTGTGAAGAAGAAAGCAGAACCGCAGTTTGACGAGGCAGAGATTGACAAAATCGTTCAGAAAGAATTGAAAAAACAGGAGAAAAGGAGTGTACATTTTCTCGTGTGTAAGACAGGAGAAACGAAGGAAACTTCTTGTGGTCTGTTGCAGTGTGATCGCAGTGGCATGCCTTGGCTATTTCGGAATTTATAACTGGTATAACATCCGTACTGCCGATAATTACAAGCAATTAAGTGAATTGAAGGATAAAGAGCCGGCAACCGGTCAGAATCAGGATCCTGTGATCCATTACACCGCGGATGAAACGCAGAGTACGCCCCCTCCGGTACTGGATGAATATAAAAATTTATTAAATAAGAACAAAAGACTAATTGGATGGGTAAAAATTGACGATACTAATATAGATTACCCTGTAATGCAGACAACGGATAATGAATATTATCTGGATCATAATCTGAATCAGGAGTATGATAAGAACGGATCCATTTTTATGGACAAGGACTGTGATGTGCTCAAGCCCAGCACGAACTTCATTTTATATGGACATCATATGAAGAGCGGGCAGATGTTCGGAAGCTTATCTTCATACAGCGAACAGAGCTATTGTGAGAAACATCCCTACATACAGTTTGACACCATCTATGAAAAAGGCCTGTATGAGATCATGTATGTATTCAGATCCCGGGTCTATAGTGAAGATGAAATCGTATTTAAATATTATCAGTTTATAGACGCCCAGAGCGAGCAGGAATTTGACTCCTATATGAATGATATGGCAGAGATGTCATTATATGACACAGGAGTCACAGCTTCGTTCGGTGACCAGCTTTTAACACTGTCCACCTGTGATTACCAGGAGAAAAACGGCAGATTTGTAGTGGTTGCCAAAAAGGTGACGACAAAGGAGTAAAGGATGACTAAGGGTAAAAAGAAGACTAACAGAAGATTAAAAAGGACAGTAAGGAAAACCCTGGGAACATTGTTCCTGGTCTCGGCGATCGTAGTAGCAGCGATTCCTACGGAAGGGCTGCGTGCTGAAGAAGAGATTGCAACGCAGGCGGCAGGCCATACACATGATACGACACATTCAGGTGCAAAATATAAGGTATCTATTCGTAGAGATGCTGCAGAAAGAACCGCAGATCTGTTAAATGGAGCTAAAAGTAGTGTGCCTGTGATGAAAGATTTGATTCCTATTGTCGAACCGACAGATACAATTTATACAACCGGAACAAATGACGATGGCACCAGCTATCAGTTTGCATATAAAATGTATGATAATGACTGGGCAGCTATTATCTTGGGATATAATAAGAGCAGTAATCTGCCTAATAATACGCTGACGATTCCTGATACTGTGAATGCATACATACAACCTACTGGAAATATGGGTACGGGACAGGGATATGTAGCAGCGAGTTCCAGCGGTGAACCGTTATATTATGAGAAATTGACAGAACATACAATTATGGTAGACACCACGGAACAGAAGACAGATAGTCTGGGCAATCCTGTTTTTGAAGATGGGAAACCAGTCTATGTTCAGGAAGAAAAAAAATATTCTACAGGAGAAATGGTGCCTTGTTATGCCACGGTGGATGAATGGAAGAAGTTGCCGCTGGAGAATTTCTATTATTATAAGTCAGGTTCCGTTATTACTAGTGCAGAAGCTGTGACGGGCTATAATGGTCCAAAACAGACCTATAATGATTTTGCACAGAGCGGAGGTGATAGTACTCATCAATGGATAAGGGAAGCTGCTGTTAAATATATTGGGAATCAGTATTTGAATGTAACAAATGATAATATATCTCACACATCTTCGTGGAGTATTCCAGCTGGTGGTGATTGGAACTATATCACAGAAGCTAATGCAGATAAAGGTGTGTTTGCTACTGCAGGTAATATTTCAACATTAAATATTGGTGAGAATCTTGTAGGCATCGGAAATTTTGCTTTTTATGAATGTACCAGTCTGAGTAGCGTAAGCTTTGGCAATGGTTTGAAGGTAGTTGGAAACTGGGCGTTTGCTGCTTGTGGAACTTTGAATAACGTAGATATTCCAGAAGCTTGTCTGTTACAGCAGATTGGTGATCATACCTTTTATAAATGTATTGGTTTAGATACTTTTAGAGTTCCTATTTCTGTAAAATATATTGGAGATTATGCCTTCGCAGAATGTAGTTTCTTGAACAGCATTGACCTGTGCAATTCCGGAAACGATAGAAGCGGAAGCATCTTGCAGGAGCTGGGATGGAATGTATTTGAAAATTGTCAGACCTTATCCTCCTTGACGTTCCCGTACAATTATCGGGAGACTCCGGATATATCTATTGTAAAGGGATGTAAGAATCTTCACTACATTGCAGCACAGGGAGACAGCTTCGCATTTACAGAGAAAAAAGACTCTGCAAATCCGAATGGCGTTTATTGCTTTGATTGCTTTAAGGAAATGTTATCGGGGGAGCCGGTTAACGGTACTTTTTATTTTGAGGGAACCAGCGAGTCGTCTCTGCATGATCTTGCTAAGGACAATTGCTTTGCATTTAGTTATGTAATCTTTGATTCCAATGCATCGCAGTATGTCAGTCAGAACAAGTACGAGTTGACTGTACAGGATCCGAAGGTAGGTGGAGAAGACGGAAGATCGACTTACGTTGTAGATTCGTCCAATAAACTGATCAGCTGCCGTGTTGGAAAAGGCGTTGAGACTCTGAATATGCCGGATCCTATCGGTCCTTATCATATTTATAATATTGACGCAAACATTTTTGCCAACTACTGTAACCTCAAAATGGTATCTCTGCCGGCAAGTGTGCAGACTATAGGTGAAAATGCGTTTAAGGGATGCCACAATCTGGCAACTGTTGTGTTCAATAACAGTTCTGTACAGATTGGTGAAAATGCATTTAAAACACAAGATTATACCGGTGCACAGCATATAAATTGTTCTGGAGTAGCTGCGGATCCAGATGGAACACCGAAAGTGAAATTGAAATTTGTAGGAGAAATTTCGTCACAGTCCACTCCTTATCTCTATGCCATGAGTGAGAATGGAAGATACAATAATGCAAGTCAGGTTAAGAGCTATGTTACATATTGCAGTGGATGGCCGTCAAATCTGATTGTGCAATATAACAGTGAGAAACAGGTTAGTGAGTTAACTGATTTCCCGGCTTTCAGTGAATTGAAAAAATATGCAGCTAATCCGGATGATTATCCTTATTTGACAGATGAACAGAGAAGTGCTGCGGAGACAGCTTTAAATAAATATGGAAACTCATCATTGACAGAGAATGAGCAGAGCTTTATAGATTCGGCTCTGAATATAAAAATACCGGATGGCGTGCAGGCTATTGCAGATGGGTTATATAAGAGCAAAGAGACCAGTGATGAACAAGCAGGGTATACCGGCTTGGAAAAAACAGTAACTTTGTGGGGATTGGATAATATTGAAGCAGAGGATTTCCAGGGAGCTACCTCATTGACTGCATTGATCAGCAATGGTGATATGTCTTCTATTGAGGAAGGAGCTTTTAAGGGTTGCACAAATCTGAAGAAGGTTGAGATTAATGGAAATACTACATCCATAGGAGATAAGGCATTTGAAGATTGTAATGCTTTGACGGATGTGACATTATCTGGTACGATTACAGATTTGGGAATTATTCCTTTTACTGGTTGTGAAAATCTCAAGAGTGTAAACTTTACAGGAACAGATTATTTTTCTTGTGATAATTCTATTATTTATGGTATGAGTAATGGAACAAAGGCACGTATTATTGAGTGTTTGGAGGGACGCGACAGTAAATATGTTAAGGCTGATGAAACGGCTGGAGTGACTTCCTTGGCTCCCAGTGCTTTCGAAGGATGTAAAAATCTCAGAGAGATTGATTTGAGCCAAAGTGCAATTACGGTAGTTCCGGAAAGAGCATTTGCTGATACTACAAGTTTACAGAATGTTAAATTACCTCTTACGTGTACAACGATTCAGAATGATGCATTTAACAAGAGCCATCTGGATCGATTGGAAGGTGTTCAGAACGTTACAATCGTGGGTGATCTGGCATTTAATGAAATAGAAAAGAAAGATAATCCTAAGGATCTTCTTATTGTAACGCCTAAAGATACTTATATGTGGGAGTACGGAACGAATAAGGGATTTACCGTAGAAGAGACAAGCCGTGAAGACTATTATACAGTTATCTTCCGTGACTGGAATGAGGAACTGGGACAGTATATTAATGTGGATACCCAGACAGTTAAGGCAGGGGAAGATGCGGTGGCACCGGAACCAGCAGGAAAAGCTGGTGAAATTTTCCAGTACTGGGATCCTGATTACAGAGAAGTGTCTGAAGATCGTACCTGTGTTGCCTTTTACAGCAAGGAAGATCCCGATGCCAACAAGCTGACGGTAACCTTTGAAGACTGGAATGGTACTGTCATTAAGGAAATCAAAGTGTCCTCCGGCGGCAGCATCGCAGATGCGGATCTGCCCAATACCTCCAATCTGGTGAGAGACGGTTATGTCTTCACCGGATGGGACAGAGAGCTGACCAATATTACAGAGTCCTTTACCACCAGAGCAGTATACAAAGCTCTGAGTGAAGACGATATTGTCATCCGTTATATTAATAGCGTGACCAAGGAAGTATTCTATCAGACCACGATCAAGAAGGGATCTGTTGCACCCAGCATTCAGACTCCTACGGTCAGCGGATATACTTTCAAGGAATGGTTACCGGATATTGCAACGGCACTTACCGAAGATACAGATTTCTATGCGGTATATGAGACCAGTAGTTCCAATAACGGTGGAACGACCAGCCCGGGAACCGGTACCAGTCCGAATCCCGGCACCAGCACCAGCCCGGGAACCAGTACCAGCCCCGGAACGAACGGTACGACAGCTAAGATGTATACCCTGACTGTTAAGAACGGATCCGGATCCGGAAGCTACATAGCAGGTTCCCAGCCGATCATCGTGGCTAATGACCCGGCCAAGGGCATGCAGTTCAGCAACTGGACGATCGATCCATCCAATACCACTATAGCAAGTAAGGTATTATCGGCAACGGTAATCACCATGCCTGCGGGAAATGTAACGGTTACGGCAAACTATACAAAGTCAAACGGTTCTAATACCAGTACTTCTACCGGAAGCGGTAATTCTACGAATTCCAATTCCAACAGAAGACCGAACAGTACTACAACAGGAAATGTCTCCGGCGGCAGAACCACCGTTGTCATTGACAAGAACGGTCTGTCCAATACCGGTGTGGTATCCGCTACGGTAAACGGATCTTCCGATAACTTTGTGATCAAGATCACCGAAAGTGCATCTGCTTCCGAGGAAGTAGTAAAGGCTCTGATGGCTGAGTACGGCAGTGATCTCAGCGCGATCAAGTATTTCCCGATGGACATCAGTCTCTATGATTCTACTGGTAATACCAAGATCACGGATACTACAGGTTTGTCCATCAGCATTACCCTGCCGATCCCGGATTCTCTGATCACCTATGCAGGTAACAACAAGGTGGCAGGAGTGGTGAACAGTAAGTTAGACAAGCTGACACCGAAGTTCTCCACGATTTCCGGAGTATCCTGCATTACCTTTACGGCGGAGCATTTCTCACCGTATGTGATCTATGTGGATACGAACAACCTGACAGCCGGAACAATCGCAGACAGCACTCCTAAGACCGGAGATGCCATTCATCCGAAGTGGTTCCTGTCTCTGGGGCTAGCATGTCTGTCCATAGTATTCTTCATGAAGAAGGATAAGAAGACTCTGCGCAAGGCAAGAGCCTAGTGAAAATAAAGGATGGGAAGGTTTATGAATCATAAAAAGTGGGTAGTTGCATTAGCATTGATAGCTACCGCATTGATCCTGACACATCTTCCTGTGTCGGAGGCAGATGCGGCAGCGTCTGCCTCCGATTTTCAGATTGAAGGCAGTACACTGACAAAATACAGAGGAAGCGATGAACGTGTCACGATTCCCGATACAGTGGAAGTCGTGGGTGAGAGTGCCTTTGAGAACAATCAGAAGGTACAGTTTGTTGTGGTTCCTAAGTCGGTGAAACGCATGGATGCCTATGTTTTCTGGGGCTGTGATAATCTGGAAGAGGTTGTACTTGGCAAAGGTCTTACCGCAGTGGATGAATATGCTTTTGCAGGATGCACCGGACTGAAACAGATCACGATCCCTGAGAATGTACAGAGTATTGATGCACAGGCATTTGCCGGATGTACGAACCTTATGGATATTTATATTCCGGACACAGTGACAAATATCTCAGACGATGCATTCTTAAATTGTGATAACGTAACGATTCATGCGGACGAAGGCAGCGTGGCTGAAAAGTTTGCACAGAAGCTGGCAGAGCAGAAAAGTCAGAGTCCTCTGGTAACGGCAGCGCCAACGGCGACACCGGCGGCAGACGGAACTTCAGATTCACAGGCAACAACAGAGCCTGCCCCCACTGAAACGCCGACCCCTGCACCGACACCGGTGCCCGGAAATGTGATCGGCAGTACCTTTGTCGTAGGAAATCATGCGATGGTTATGATGCTGCCTGAAGAAGAAACTGTGCAACAGGGCTATACGGAACCGGTAGCAGGACAGGAGACCGGAGGAGAAACGCAGGATATCACTGCGGAGGCAGAAGACGGTACGATTCCGGAGTGGAAATATTATCGTGACCAGTCGATCAAAGCAGTGAGTATACCAGAAGGAACCACGGAAATCGGACGCTTTGCTTTTTCCAGAAGTTCGGCAGAAAGTGTGACGTTCCCGGAAGGTGTGACCACTATTGATTATGCAGCATTTTATCACTGTGATGATCTGAATAGTGTGATATTGCCAGATACGGTGACCCGGGTGGAAGCCAAGGCATTTACGCATACCGGATGGATGGATGATTTTGAAGAAAACAGCATGGATGATTACCTGATCAGCGGGGACATTCTGGTGGCTTACAAGGGGGACCTTCCCGAAGTGACCATACCGGATGGTGTTCGCGTGATCGCTGATGAAGCATTCCGCAGTCATACCGAACTGAAAAAGGTGCATTTGCCTGCAAGTGTCACCAATATCGGTGACAGCGCATTCCCGGAGGGAATCGAAATTATAAATGAATAAGGGTCAGATTTTACCGACACCAGGATAAGAAACCGGCATAAGATAGAATAAGTCTTATGCCGGTTTTGTCTTATTTTACGGGGAAGGAACAAGATGCATCGGGTAAGGGAACAGGTACAGGTGCCGGAACAATTGCATAGTGGGGCAGGACGTGTGAAATCTGTGACTGTTGCTGTGCTGGATACCGGAATTGCTTATCATCCGGATCTGGTAGGACGGCTGCTTGCTTTTTCCGACTTTGTAGAAGGCCGTTCCTTTCCGTATGACGATAATGGACACGGGACACATGTCTGCGGGATTGTATGCGGAAGCGGAGAACTGTCCGGAGGAAGATTTCGCGGAATGGCACCGGAGGCAAAGCTTGTGGTGGGAAAAGTGCTGGACAGACAGGGGGAGGGCTCCTGTGATTCCATGCAGGAAGCTCTGGAATGGGTACTGCGGGTGAAAAACAGGTATGGAATCCGTGTTCTGAATATCTCTGTGGGGATCGGAGACCTGAAGGAACGTTACAAGGAGCAGATGTTGCGAAAATCTCTGGAATTGTTGTGGGATCATAATATTCTCGTGGTCTGCGCTGCAGGTAATACCGGTCCGGAGGACGGTAGTATTTCGGAGATGGCCAGTAGCAGAAAGGTTCTGACGGTGGGTTGTCATGACGGAAGATATTGTAAAAATGATCCCGGAAGGTGTGAGACGTACTCCGGCAGGGGCAGAAGATATGATGTGACCCGTAAACCGGATATTGTGGCTCCGGGGACAAGGATTCTGTCCTGTAATGCTTTCTGGCAGAACCGGAACGGCAGAATCTACAGACCCTATGTAGCAAAAAGCGGCACATCCATGGCAACACCCATTGTATCCGGGGCGGCAGCCCTTGCTATGGAAAAATATCCGGGAATTACCAATGAAGAATTTGTTCGTCTGCTGTCCCTTACAGCTACCGATCTGGGAGAGCCGTGGAACAAGCAGGGCTTCGGCATGCTTAATGTACGGAGATTATTAGAAAACAAGTAAAAGGATAAAATCACTGGGAAAAATAAAAAATATGATTAAAATAAGTCAATAAAATAAATACCAAAGATATTGACACAAATGGTATGATTGTATACAATGATACGAGAACTGCAAAATGTATTTTTACTGCGCAGAGTAAAAATTATAAAATCTTGCAGATATCGAATGTCAGGGAAGAGAGGTATACCAATGAGAGAAAGTGATGCATTTCAGAATCGTCCGGTCTCCATGAATCCGAAGAACAACCTTTTGGAGATTGAAGAGCATATGTACATACTGGATGATGTGGAGAAGCCGAACGTGTTCCGTAACATGTTCCCTTATTCCGAAATCCCCAAAATACCTTTTAATGATCGTATCGTGCCTCATAACATGCCAAAGGATATCTGGATCACAGATACTACCTTCAGAGACGGACAGCAGTCCAGAGCACCTTATACCACAGAGCAGATCGTAAAAATCTATGACTATCTGCATGAACTGGGTGGCCCCAACGGAATGATCCGTGCCAGTGAATTTTTCCTGTACAGCAAGAAGGACAGAGACGCTGTTTATAAATGTATGGAGAGGGGATACAAGTTCCCCGAAGTTACCAGCTGGATCCGTGCCAGCAAGGAGGACTTTAAGCTGGTAAAAGAGATCGGAATGAAGGAGACTGGCATTCTGGTCAGCTGTTCCGATTATCATATTTTCCTGAAATTAAAAATGACCAGAAGACAGGCCATGGATCACTATTTAAGCGTTATCCGTGACTGCCTGGAGGAGGGTATCAGCCCCAGATGTCATCTGGAGGATATCACCAGAGCGGATATCTACGGTTATGTGGTTCCGTTCTGCCTGGAACTGATGAAACTGATGAAGGAGTATCAGATCCCCATCAAGGTCCGGGCCTGCGATACCATGGGATACGGTGTCAACTATCCCGGTGCCGTTATTCCCCGTAGTGTACAGGGTATCATTTACGCAATCCATACCCACGCAGGTGTGCCGCATGAGCTGATCGAATGGCATGGTCACAATGACTTTTACAAGGCGGTGTCCAATTCCACCACAGCATGGTTGTACGGCTGTTCCGGTGTAAATACCTCACTGTTTGGTATCGGTGAGCGTACCGGTAATACACCGCTGGAGGCAATGGTATTCGAATATGCACAGTTGAAGGGTGATCTGAACGGTATGAATACCCGTGTCATCACGGAGCTGGCAGAGTACTATGAGAAGGAGATCGGCTATCAGATCCCGCCCAGAACCCCGTTTGTCGGCAAAAATTTCAACGTGACCAGAGCCGGTATCCATGCGGACGGTCTGCTTAAGAACGAAGAGATCTACAACATTTTCGATACCGAGAAATTCCTGAATCGTCCGGTATTGTGCGCTATTTCCAACACCTCCGGTCTGGCAGGTATCGCACACTGGCTGAACACCTATTATAAGTTAAAGGGAGACAAGCAGGTACAGAAGACTTCCGAACTGGTAGCGGAGATCAAAAAGTGGGTAGACGAGGAGTACGCCGGCGGTCGTGTTACCGTGCTTACGGATGAAGAGATTGTGGCATGTGTCAATCGGATCTGTCTGGAGAAGAATCTGAAGATCGGCGAGTAAGTATAGAATGAGCATGACAACGGTAACAGCGTTGTCTGGAATCGAGGATTATAGTGAGTAAGTATGATGTAAAGCAGGAAGTAACGGACAAGTTCTCCCTGCGGGGACGGGTATTTCACAAGCTGAGAGAGGACATTTTAAGCGGAAAATACCAGGAACATGAAGAATTGAAGGAAGTGGCTATCGGCGAGGAGATGGGAGTCAGCAGAACCCCCGTCAGAGAGGCGTTCCGTCAGCTGGAGCTGGAGGGACTGATTCAGATCATCCCCAACAAGGGAGCCTATGTCACCGGTATTACTCAGAAGGATGTGAAGGATATTTACATGATCCGTTCCCTGCTGGAAGGTCTGTGTGCCCGTTGGGCTACGGAACATATCACCAAGGAGCAGATGGAAGAGATGGAAGAGAATGTCTATCTGTCCAAGTTCCATGCCCAGAAGGGGCATCTGGAGCAGCTGGCGGAGTTAGATAATCGTTTCCATGATATTCTGTATGAGGCATGTGACAGCAAGATGCTGGAGCATCAGCTGAAGGACTTCCATCAGTATGTCCTGCGTGTCCGCAAGAAAACATTGGCCAGTGCCAACCGCGGTCCCAAATCCAATGAAGAGCATGAGCAGATCATGGAGGCCATCAAGGCAGGCAATGCCGATCTGGCAGAGCAGCTGGCACACCAGCATATGATCAATGCCTATGACAACATGGTGAAAAACGGTCTGAACGAGGCCTATGCACAGCAGGATAAGCCGCAGGAATAGGTTGCCTGTCTGTGAAAATTACTGTAGAATGTAATTATTCAGAGCCAATGGGCGAAGTAACCACATGAGCAAATAACATGCAGGCATGTTATTCGGTGAAGCCTTGCAGAAGCGATTTTGCCAATGTGGTTCTGGATAGCTATTGCAAAGTAAAAGAATAAATACCGGAAAGGAAATCATTATGGAAAAGATCAAAATGACAACCCCTCTCGTAGAGATGGACGGAGACGAGATGACCAGAATCCTCTGGCAGATGATCAAGGATGAACTGTTACTGCCTTACATCGATCTGAAGACAGAGTACTATGATCTTGGACTGGAGCATCGTAATGAGACCGATGATCAGGTAACCGTGGACTCTGCCAATGCCACATTGAAGTACGGCGTTGCTGTAAAATGTGCGACCATTACCCCTAACGCTGCCAGAATGACAGAGTATAATCTGAAGGAAATGTGGAAGAGTCCCAACGGAACCATCCGTGCGATCTTAGACGGTACTGTATTCCGTGCACCGATTCTGGTAAAGGGTATCGTTCCTTATGTCAAGAACTGGACCAAGCCCATTACCATTGCCCGTCATGCTTACGGCGATGTGTATAAAAATACTGAGATCAAGGTACCCGGCCCCGGTAAGGCAGAGTTGGTATTCACCGCAGCAGACGGCACCGAAACCCGTGAACTGATCCATAATTTTGATGGAGCAGGTATCATTCAGGGTATCCACAATACGAATAAGTCTATCGAGAGCTTTGCAAGAGCATGCTTCAGCTATGCCGTAGATACGAAGCAGGATCTGTGGTTCTCCACCAAGGACACCATTTCAAAAAAATACGATCATACCTTCAAGGATATTTTCCAGGAGATCTATGATAACGAGTACAAGGCAAAATTCGAGGAACTGGGCATTACATATTTCTATACCCTGATCGATGATGCCGTAGCCCGTGTCATCCGTTCTGAGGGCGGATTCATCTGGGCCTGCAAGAACTATGATGGTGATGTAATGTCCGATATGGTAGCTACCGCTTACGGCGATCTGTCCATGATGACTTCCGTACTGGTATCTCCCAGCGGTGTCTATGAGTATGAGGCTGCTCACGGAACTGTACAGCGTCATTACTACAAGCACTTAAAGGGCGAAGAGACCTCCACCAACTCCATCGCTACCATCTACGCATGGACCGGAGCTCTCAGAAAGCGCGGTGAACTGGATCAGATCCCCGAGCTGTGCAACTTCGCAGACAAGCTGGAGCAGGCATGCATCAAGACCATCGAAGATGGCAAGATGACCAAGAGCCTGTCCCTGATCTCCACCTGTGAGCATCCCGTGATCCTCAACAGCCTGGACTTCATCAAGGCGATCAGAGAGACCCTGGACAGCCTGCTGTAAATTGAGATTTAGAGAAATATCCCCGTAGCCCTTGGCAGGGTATAAGAAACGCGGCACGCTCGCGCTC
>ERZ779842.1997-NODE-1997-length-15080-cov-32.693444_pt1 | contig 15080 bp, 20 predicted proteins | sample MGYA00511095_ERZ779842 | MGnify/ENA primary metagenome ERZ779842 (study PRJEB29588, sample SAMEA2154036) | human gut metagenome | biome: human gut; feature: human-associated habitat; material: faeces | place: Denmark | collected 2008/2010 ... | reverse complement strand
CGAATTATTATAACCGATTAGGTCGGGGTGTTACAACTATATTTTACCACAACAATACGATGTTTCCAAAAAAGGACATATACAGTTATAGTATGGTAGACTGATGGGAAGAATATTCTGCAGGAGGCATTGATGATGGAAGAGCATATTTTTGAGCGATTGGACCGTGAAAGAAATATAACAGTGGAGGAGATGCGGGCGATTATATCAGCTCGTATCGAGAAGGGGTGGAATGATCCCGACCCGGAGAAAAGGGCTCAATGGAGAAAGATACCTTGTGCTGGAGAAATTCCTACACCGGATGAATGGCTACGGTATGCTGTTGAGAAACTGCGGAAAGAAGGTCGGGAAGATTTGTTGCGATGGTATCCGAATTTATAGTTATAAGTGTTCACAGAAATTTCAGATGCTTTTCTTGCAATTTTCATTCCCGCAATCTATAATAAAAATACTTCGGATAAACGTATTTATTTTGTTGGAGGATAGAATGGATTATATATCTGTGAAGGAGCTTGCTGAAAAGTGGGAATTATCAGAGCGCTGGATACAAAAACTCTGCGAAAAGGGACGTATTGATGGCGTTCAGCGGTTTGGACGTTCTTGGATGATACCGATAAAAGCAGAAAAACCAGACAACCTGCCCAAAGGACGTCCATCACATAAAAAGAAAATGCATTTAGAGAAGGAAGGTGGTGAGAGTTATGTATAATCCCCAACTGGAAACATTCCTGCGGGTGGCTGATGCAGGCAGCTTTAATAAGGCGGCTGAAGCCTCCTATATCACCCCCACGGCAGTTATAAAGCAAATCAATTTATTGGAAGAATCTCTTGGAGTAAAGTTATTTGACCGCAGTCATCGTGGTTTGGCGCTGACAAAGGCCGGACGTTCTTTATACCAAGATGCCAAGTACATAATTCAATATTGCCGGGACTCTGTGACAAGGGCGAAAAATGCCATGCAGGAAAACAGCAATGTGATCCGTATTGGTTCATCGCCCATTACCCCTGCACAGCTTCTTATGAATCTCTGGTCAAAGGTTCAGACGATACATCCGGACATCAAGTTTCAAATCGTCCCCTTCGAAAACACACCCGAAAATGCGCGGGAGATTTTAGCAAATTTGGGTAAGAACATTGATGTGGTCGGCGGCATTTTCGATGATACGATGCTGAATGTCCGTGCTTGTGCGGGATTGGAGCTGGTTCGAGGCCCATTCCACTGTGCCGTTTCTATTCATCATAGGCTGGCTGCAAAAGATAAATTAGAGGTTTCTGATCTCTACGGAGAAAATCTGCTTCTGATGCACCGGGGCTGGAGCCACTATGTCGATGAACTTCGGGACGATCTTTGGCAGAACCATCCGCAAATTCATATTGTGGATTTCGATTTTTATGGCATGGATGTATTTAACCGCTGCGAGAATACAAACGACGTATTACTGGCGATTCCGGGCTGGGCAAATGTCCATCCATTGCTGAAAGTAATTCCGATGGAATGGGATCACGTCATTCCCTATGGGATTCTTCACTCTCCCACACCTTCGCCGATCGTCCGGCGGTTTTTGAACACGGCAAAAACGGTTCGCAAAGAACTGTATGGATAAACAGATTGTTATAACCCAAAGGTATAAACTGATGAACAAAGCGAGACTTCTGCTGAAGCCTCGCTTTCTTTATAATGTAAATAGCAATAAGGAAAGGCGGGTGAATAAATGCAAAAAATTGCTTGTGCGGGTATATTCCTATGTCTGATGGTCTGTGTTGCCGGATGCAGCGCAAAGGAAGAACCAAGAAACGAAGTGGTTACAGAATCTTCCCAAACGTCCACAGAGCAAAGCAGAGAGGAAACAGAAAATCCTATGCAGACAAGTCAATATGGAGATGAACCATATACCGCAGGCACAAAAATTTCAGATGTGACAGCCGATCCGATCTTTGATGGCTATGGCCGATTGATCTTTCCCGTGGATGAAGGCTATTACAGCGGAGATACGCTGGGTGATTTAAAGCTTACATGGTACAGCAATATCGACCCGGATAAAACGGTGGAGATTGCGAACTACATGAAATTTCATGCAGCGGCCGGCGATACCATATTCTTTGATATTTACACGGACGAAGAAAAAGCGGCTGATCCCGATAAAGAGGACACCGGGTTATTTTTCTTCAGAGGAAATCCCGGAGAAAAATTTGCCATCTGCAATGCTGGAGGCGGGTTTGCTTATGTAGGGGCAATGCACGACAGCTTTCCTCATGCCCTGGAGTTGTCAAAGCAGGGATACAATGCTTTTGCGTTGATCTACCGTCCCGGGGCGCAGACAGCTTGTGAGGATTTGGCAAGAGCAATCCGTTTTGTGTTTGAACACGCAGAGGAGCTTCAAATTGACACGGACTGCTATTCCCTGTGGGGCGGCAGCGCCGGGGCAAGAATGGCGGCGTATCTTGGCACATATGGGACGGAGGCTTTTGGCGGCGGAAATTTGCCGAAGCCAGGAGCGGTTGTAATGCAGTATACCGGACATAGTGAATATTCAGAGGATGATCCGCCTACCTATGCCTGTGTAGGGGAAAACGATGGAATTGCAAGCTGGCGGACGATGCAAAGCCGTTTGAAACAAATGAGTGCGCTTGGTATTGATACGGAATTTGAGAGTTTTGCTGGGCTTTCACATGGATTCGGTCTTGGCACAGGAACAATAGCAGAAGGTTGGATCAAAAATGCGATTGCATTTTGGGAAAGACAGATGTGATTCGATGAATCACACAGAAAAGACCTGGGAATCATCGGAAGCAAATCTTACTTTTGTATGCCGTAAACTTTATTGGCATCAGTTTGAGCCGGAGCATATCGCGAAAGATGTAATGGATAATCTTTATAATAAATTTAATATGCCGACGCACTATGAATTTATTGGTGAGATTGTGGATGTAATTGATAAACGCTAAGGCGGGAAGGATGGCTCAAAAATACGACGACATTTTGTAAAATACAGATGTATAGGAGGCAGGCTATGAAAAAGAAAAGAATACTTATTGCAGTAATTGCAGTGATGGTGATTGCGGTTATTGCCATGATTGGAGTGAGGATGTTAGGAGGCGGTTCCCATACTGGAATTGACAATAATCCGGAGGCGGAAGTAATCGGTGACAGCAAGATTTTAGTAGCGTATTTTTCTTGGTCGGGGAACGGACAGCAGATGGCAAGGTGGATTTCAGAGGAAACGGGGGGAGAATTATTCCGTATTGTCCCGGAGGAATCCTACGGCGAGGACTATGAAGCTTGTGCAGACCGGGCGAAAAATGAACTTGACAATGGAATCCGGCCAGAGTTGTCTTCACATATTGATGCGGATATTATGGCTCAGTACGATGTCATCTACCTTGGGTTCCCAGTATGGTGGTACGATCTGCCGATGCCCGTATGGACGTTCCTTGAAGAATATGATTTAGAAGGAAAAACGATAATTCCGTTCTTTTCCCATAATGGAAGTTCTAACGGTGCCAATAGTGTGAATAGAGTGGCGGAGCTTGCAAATGGAGCAACAGTTTTAAGCGATGAGGTTCTGTCCCTTCGCGGCAGTAATGTGAGTGATTCAGAAACGGAAGTAAAAGAATGGGCAGCAAGTTTTATAAATTAAACGCAGGAGGAAGATCATGAACAATTTTATTTTTGAGAACGCAACAAAGGTCTTTTTCGGTCAGGGCTGTGTGAAGGAGTATTTATCCTGTCTTTCCAGCCATTATGGTAAAAGGGTCATGCTTTGCTATGGCGGCGGTTCCATTAAGAAAAATGGAATCTATGAAGAAGTCATGGGGAGTCTAAAAGAAGCGGACAAGGAAGTCATAGAGTTTGCCGGGATCATGGCAAATCCCACCTATGCAAAGGTAATGGAAGGTGCGGCGCTGGCAAAGGAACATAAGGTTGACCTGATCCTTGGAGTGGGTGGCGGCAGTGTGATGGACTGCTGCAAAGCAATTTCTTTGGCAGCGGCTTATGACGGCGATATCTGGAGTGATTTTTGGGCGAGACCAGGTATCATTGATTTTGAGCCGGTTCCGCTTGGCGTAATTGTTACAGTGGCAGGAACAGGTAGTGAAATGAATGGCGGTGCAGTCATTACTAATGAAACATTGAAGGTAAAGACCGGCAGGGATTATCCAAAATGCAATCCGGCTTTTGCACTGCTTGACCCTACTTACACCTACAGTGTTCCAAAATTCCAGATGGTTTCCGGCGGCTTTGATATACTCTCCCACATTATGGAGACCTATTTCAGCGAGCCGGATGAGGATAATGTTTCAGATGATATTTCCGAAGCGTTGATGCGGGGCGTGATCCGTGACCTTCGGGCTGCTATCAAAAATCCAGAAGATTACACCGCAAGAAGCAATCTGATGTGGGAATCCACGATGGGAGAAAACCGTATCATCAAGATGGGCAAACGCATGGACTTTGAGTGTCACCAGATGGAGCATCAGCTTGGCGCTTACACGGACTGCAATCATGGTGCGGGGCTGGCAGTGCTGCATCCGGTTTATTACCGCCATATCTATAAAGATGGGCTGGCAAAATTTAAGCGGTATGCCATTTATGTATGGGGCGTTCCTGCTGAAGGAAAGACGGACGAGGAAATTGCCTTTGCCGGTATTAAAGCATTGGAGGATTTTATTGTGGAGATCGGTCTGCCTGTAACGCTGCGGGAGTTGGGCGTGAATGAAACTACCAACTTAAAAGCGATTGCCGATTCCTGCAATCTGGCTCCCGGCAGCTACAAGAAAATGACCCATGAAGAAATCCTTGCCATCTTCAAGGAATGTTTCTAAAACGAGGAGGCTATCTGATATGAAAAGACTAACCGCTTTATTTTTGAGTCTGATGTTTGTATTCAGCCTTGCCGCCTGTGGCAATACGCAGGGAGACAGTAATCAGAAAACTGGCAGCACAGTGGAAAGTACGAAATCGGAATCTTCTGCTCAGACGGAACCCACCATGGAACCAGAGTCTTTGGAAGAAAAACCAGAGGGAAATCCTGAAGGTGCAGAAGGAAAAACGCTGGTTGATTTGGCGGCACAGGAGCAGGATGATAATGCCCGCCCTGACATCAAGGACAGCATTGAGAATCCGGAACAATATGACACGGTTTTTGTCGGCTACCCCAACTGGTGGGGCGATATGCCCATGATTCTCTATTCGTTCTTTGATGAGTATGATTTTTCCGGCAAGACGATCATCCCGTTTAACACCCACGGTGGCAGCGGTTTTTCCAATACCATCAGCACGATTGCGGAATTGGAGCCAGACGCAAATGTTAATCAGGATGGGTTTACCGTGTCCAGAAATAATGTGCAGGATGCCGAGCCGGATATCATTTCGTGGCTGGATAATTTAGGATACTGCACACGGTTATTACAATGAAACAGGCGTAGGACAGGCGGTTATTGACAGTGGTGTACCCCGTGAAGAAATTTGGATAACCAGTAAACTGTGGCCGAGCGAGTATGGGGAAGGTACGACCATGCAGGCAATAGATGATATGCTTGAGCGTCTACAGTTAGATTATCTGGACTGCATCTACCTCCACCATCCGGCAGGAGACTATATGGGGGCATGGCGTGATCTTGAAGAAGCATATCGGCAAGGCAAGGTGCGTGCCCTAGGTATCAGCAACTTTGACAACTGGCCGGAAGCTTTTAACGATATCATGGAAAATAGCGAGATTAACCCCCAGATGCTGCAGATCGAGTGTCATCCTTTTGCACAGCGTCAGGAAACAAGGGAACTTGCCCGGCAGTATGATTTACAGATAGAGTGTTGGTATCCGCTTGGACATGCTGACCAGAGGCTGCTGAACAACGAGGTCCTGTCGGAGATTGCAGATGCACATGGGAAAAGCGTAGTGCAGATCATTTTGCGTTGGCACATCCAGGAGGGTTTCAGCGTTGTCCCCGGCTCCACGAATCCCATTCAGTAATTAATTTGGAAAACAAGTTTGTATGTAGGTGGATCATACAAGGAATGAATCATACAAGGAGATTTACAGATGAAAAAAGTAACAGTTTTATTTTTGAGCATTATACTCGCATTTAGCCTTGCTGCTTGCGGAAGCAACGGGCAAACACAAAGCAATCCCGAATCTGCATCCTCGGATTCAGTAAGCGAAGTAACCACAGAGCCGGAAACCAAAGAAGCGGAAGTAACAGAAACCCCTTCTGCTGATACCCCCGATACAGAGGAAACGCCAGCAGAAAATACTGACGGAAAAACGCTGGTAGTTTATTACTCGGCATCGGGTAACACCGAAGAAGTAGCAAATTATATTGCAGAAGCAATGGATGCAGATTTGTTTGAACTGGAGCCAACAGAAATCTATAGTGACGCTGACTTGGATTGGACAGATCGTGACAGCCGGGTGTCGCGTGAACATGATAATCCAGATGAGCGGGCTGTTCCGCTGGTGGCAGATACAGTAGAAAATTGGGATTCTTATGATACGGTATTCATCGGCTATCCAATCTGGTGGGGCATTGCCGCATGGCCGGTAGACGGCTTTATTGCAGCCAATGACTTTACAGGGAAAACGGTCATTCCCTTCTGTACATCTTCTTCCTCCGGTTTAGGTGAAAGTGGCGAATTGCTGGAAGAAGCGGCAGGAACCGGAAAATGGTTGGAAGGTATCCGTTTCCGTTCCGGGGTTTCCGAAGAAACTGTTACCGAATGGGTGGACAGTCTCGGATTAAAATAGCGAAAAGCAGCTATACATAATAGGAGGACAGGCAGCAGATGAAAAAAAGTTTATTATTTCTATTAATCCTTATGCTTTGCTTGTTTGTAGCTGCCTGTTCTTTCACAAATGGAACGGCAGAAACAGAATCTCAGCAACAGGATCATACAGAAGGCAAGGCAGATGAAACGATGCAGAAAATGGAAACAGCACCGGGGATAGAAATGCTGGAAACTTCCTATGAGGTGCGGGATGGCCTTTCGGAAATTAACCTGAAGTATTCGGATTTACCGGAGGAATATCAACTGCCAGAGGGCTTTTCCCGTGAAGATATGCTGAAAAAACCGCCGCTGCCGGAGGACAATGAAACGGTACTGAATGCAGTGACTGATCCCACCGGCGTTCAGGTTTTCTATCTTTGGGAAGAGGGAAACGTACCGGCTGTAACAGAATTTACCGCAGGCATGACAGGCTATTATGATGAATATGATTTTCGCCCGTATGTGACGGCGATTCCGGTCCCGGAAGGCGTGGAAGTAAAGGGTGCAGTAGTCCTGATGGCAGGAGGCGCATATCAGTTCCGGGGCGATTACACAGATACGCTGCCGACTGCCTTGCAGCTTCGGGAATATGGATATCAATGTTTTATTGTAGATTATCGTTTGAGCCCTTATACGCCGCAGGAAGGTGCACTGGATGTAGCCCGTGCCGTTCGGTTTATACGGAAGAATGCAGATATTTATGGCATCAAGCCGGACAACATTGCAGTTATGGGATATTCAGCCGGAGGTATTCAGGCAGGAGAATTTCTTATGCATTATGACGAGGATGTAGTTGGTACAATACTGGATGAAAATTATATCCCTGATGAATTGGATGAGATACCAGCTCATGCGTCTGCGGATGCCATGATCTATTCGTTTTATGGCAGGTTGAGTGTTGCGTCTTTAGATGTGGAAAATTTGAAATCCGGGGAGCTTCCACCGACTTTTTACTGCTATGGTACAGAAGACCCCTTCTACCGCCAATTTGAAGCACAGGTGGAATTGATGGATGAAGTGGGAATACCCACCACTACAATCGTTTTACAGGACTGGCCTCACGGGTTTGGCGGTTCGGGCGGTTGGGTGCCGGATTATGCGGCATGGTTGGAAAAAGTGTTTTCTCAAAATAAAGTAGAGGCAAATGCAGCTGACAGCAATTTAGGAACCGTGACGCAAGGGACGGAAAGCTATCGGAATTTTCTGATTGACAATGTATTTCATTCTGTTCAAGAGGGAGATATTCATTATAATGTCTATATCCCTGAAACCTATGACGGTACAAAACCGTATGCGCTATATTTCACACTTCCCGGATATGGCGGGCTGTATTTTCAGGGAGTTGCCGCCAATATCAAAACAGAAGAATTTAGCTTTGAGGCGATGAAGTGCAACGAGGAAATGATTATCGTCGCCCCGCAGCTAAATGACTGGGGTGAGACCTCTGCGAATCAGACGATAGCGTTATTAGAATTTTTTTTAGAGCAGTATAACATTGACCGGGATAAGGTGTACGGCAGCGGCTATTCCGGCGGGGGCGAAACCATGTCCCTTGTGATGGGAAAGAGACCGGATTTGTTTACTGCCTATCTCCACGTCAGCTCAAAGTGGGATGGGGCGTATGAGCCGGTCGTAGAGCAGGAACTTCCCGTCTATCTTGCCATTGGCAAAAACGATGAATATTATGGTTCTGAGCCGACGCAGAAAGCCTACAACACGCTGTATGCCCTGTATGAGCAGCAAGGATTTAATAAAGAGAAAATTGACAGCTTGCTTGTACTGGATATCAAGGAGCATGACTATTTCACAGAACAGGGTATTTCCAATGAACATGGCGGAGGCGGTTTATTTGCTTTTGATGAAGGAATCATGGGATGGCTGTTTGCTAAGTAATAAAAATAGTACACACCTTTGGGTTGAAACTGATGAACAAATCGAAACTTCTTCATAGGCCGGGATTGTTTTAAACTATAGATGACAGGAAATCAATCTTTGATAACAGATGGATTGGAGAGAGAGTATGCAGATCAGAACACTTGGAAATGATTTAAAGGTTTCTGCCATTGGGCTTGGCTGTATGGGGATGAGCCATGCTTACGGCAAACCGGCGGACAAGAAAGAAATGACGGAACTGCTTTCCCTGCTCCACAGGATTGCGGAAGAAAAGCAGGCAACACCGGCACAAATTTCCCTTGCATGGATGCTTTGTAAAAAGCCCTATATTGTCCCGATTCCGGGAACAAGAAAGCGGTTAAGACTCATTGAAAACGGCAAAGCTGCAGAAATCGTGCTTAGGCCGCAGGAGGTAGAGGCACTGGACAAGGCTTTAGACGACATGGAGATGTCAGAGGTGTTTGGCGGTTCAAAAGTGGAAACGAACGGAGGATCACAGAAATGAGTATTTTATTTATCAATGGCAGTCCCAATAAAATGGGCAACACGGCAGCACTTGCAGAAGTGCTGCTTGCAGGAAAAGAGTATGAAACATTAAACTTGACTGATTATCGAATCGGAAGCTATGGGCAGAATTTCCCGGATGACCAGTTGAATGTGGTGATCGAGAAGATGAAACAGTCGGACGTTATCATAATTGGCTCGCCGCTGTACTGGCACAACATCTGTGGGTCTGTGCGGAATATGCTTGACCGCTTCTATGGTCTGGTCGGGGAAGGCTCCCTCTCCGGACGGACGATGTATTTCCTTTTTCAGGGTGCAGGCCCGGAAAAGTGGATGATCGAAGCCGGAGAATATACCATGAAGCGTTTTGCGGGACTTTATGGAATGAGATATGCGGGAATGGCAACGAACCGTTCTGAGGCAGTCAAATTAGCAGAAAAACTCAGATGATTTTTCAAATCATCAATATTTTATAGGAGAAAAATAATATGGCAGTGAAACAAACAGCAGGAAGAACTGCACTTGGGGAATTTGCACCTAAGTTTGCAGAACTGAATGATGATGTTCTCTTTGGACAGATATGGAGCAGGGAGGATAAAATGTCCCTCCGTGACCGTTCCCTGATTACGGTGGTGGCACTTCTTTCCCAAGGGCTTACAGATACTTCTTTTGTACATCATTTGGAAAACGCAAAAGCAAACGGCATTACAAAAAGTGAAATTGCCGAAATCATCACGCACGCAGCTTTCTATGCAGGCTGGCCGAAGGCATGGGCGGCATTCCGTCTGGCAAAGGAAATCTGGAATGATGAGGCAGATGGAACGGATGAAAGATCTGCTCATGAGAGCTCCATGCTGTTTCCAATCGGACAGCCCAACAGAGCCTTCGCACAGTACTTTGTGGGGCAAAGCTATCTGGCTCCTGTTTCTAAGGAGCAGGTCGGGATTTTCAACGTGACCTTTGAGCCGGGATGCCGGAATAACTGGCATATCCACCATGCCGATCAGGGCGGTGGTCAGATCTTGATCTGCGTGGCAGGCAGGGGCTTTTATCAGAAATGGGGAAAAACGGCGGTCTGCATGACAGCAGGTGATGTAATCAACATTCCGGCAGGGGTGAAGCACTGGCACGGTGCGGCGCCGGACAGTTGGTTTTCCCATCTGGCAGTTGAAGTTTCGGGAGAAAACGGGCATACGGAATGGTGCGAGCCGGTCAGCGAGGAGGAGTACGAAAGTATAAAATAATGAAAGCGAGGATTTGACGGATGAAAAAGGTACTGATTTTATCAGGTAGCCCCCGCAAAGGCGGTAATTCGGATTTGCTCTGTGATGAATTTATGCGCGGGGCAAAAGAAGCCGGCAATAGTGTAACCAAAACCAATGTGGCAGACAAGAAGATATCGCCCTGCCATGCCTGTTATTTCTGCCGTGAACACGGAGGCGAGTGCGCTTACAAAGACGATATGGCGGAAATTTTGCAGGCAATGATTGACGCAGATGTACTTGTTCTTGCAACTCCTGTTTATTTCTATTCTATCGACGCCCAGCTAAAGGCAGTTATCGACAGGACGGTGGCTCGATGGCTTGAGGTGAAGGATAAGGAGTTTTACTATATTATGACCGCAGCCGACGAGGATAGAGCGTCTATGGATACGACACTTGCCTGCCTGCGGGGTTATGCCGACTGCGTAAACGGCGCAAAGGAAATGGGCGTGATCTACGGCACGGGCGTTTATGAAAAAGGTAAGATACGAAACAAAGTGGCCATGCGTGAGGCCTATGAAATGGGCAAAAATGTATAAGGAGGATGCTTATTATGGAACACGTAACTTTGAATAATGGAGTCAAAATGCCAATGGCTGGAATTGGGGTATTTCTGATGTCCCCTGCAGAGGCAGAAAGTGCCGTTGAAAGTGCGCTTAGAAGCGGCGTTCGTCTGATCGATACCGCAAATGGCTACATGAACGAAAGCGGCACTGGCAGAGGAATTAAGAAGAGCGGCGTAGCAAGAGAGGATATTTTCCTTGTGACAAAGCTGTGGCCGACGGTATATGAAAAGGAAACGGCCATTGAGGAAAGCCTGGAGCGGCTTGGCACCGATTACATCGACCTTCTTTTCCTTCATCAGCCTACGAATAACTGGCGTGAGGGATATAAAGCTATCGAGAAAGCCTATAAAGAAGGAAAGGTAAAGGCAATCGGACTGTCCAACTTCCCCGACGAGCTTTTGCAGGAGGCTATTGATACGATGGAGATCAAGCCTCATGTCGTACAGGTAGAAGCGCATCCCTATTATCCGCAGACAAAGCTGAAAGAAATTCTTGCGCAGACAGATATGGCGCTGATGGCATGGTATCCGTTGGGACATGGTGACAAGACACTGATCGAGCAGCCGGTTTTCTCAAAGCTGGGTAAAAAGTATGGTAAGACCAACGCCCAGATCATTCTCCGCTGGCACGTACAGAGTGGCAATATTGTCATTCCGGGTTCCAAAAATCCGGCTCACATTCGTGATAACTTTGACATTTTTAACTTCTCTTTAACGGATGAGGAAATGGCAGAAATTGCAAAGCTGGATAAGAATGTACGCTATTATAATGCCACACCGGAAATGATTGAAGCATACAGCAAAATGGAACTGAAGAAAGATATATAAGGAGGAAAAGTGATGAGAAAAGATTTAGGAAAGCAGCCAGCTTTGTTTCCGATGCCTGTGCTGATGATTGCAGCATATGATGAGAATGGAACCGTGCAGGTTATGAACGCTGCATGGGGCATGATCAGCGGAATGGACAAGATTGCCCTTTTCATTGATGAATCCCATGCTACGACCAAAGCAATCCGCAAGACGGAAGCGTTCACGGTCAGTATTGCGGACAGAGATCACATGGATGTGGCGGATTATTACGGAATCGCCACCGGCAATAAGATGCCAGATAAGTTCGTAAAGTCCGGCTATCATGCCAAGAAGAGCGAACATGTAAATGCTCCTGTTATTCAGGAGTTTCCTGTTGCAATGGAATGTGAGCTTGCAGAGATTATGGAAACGGAGAACCTCCATGCGGTAGTCGGTACGATTATGAACGTCAGTGTAGATGAAAAGGTTTTGTCCGACAACGGTAAGATAGATCCTATGAAGCTGAATGCACTGATTTTTGACCAGTTTCAGTCTGGCTACTATGTGGTGGGAGGAAAGGTCGGTCAGGCATGGAATGCCGGAAAAGAAATTATGAAGGCAGTGCAGGATAAATCATAAAGGAGATATGCGGGAGGCAACAATCATGGAATATGTAACTTTGAACAATGGAATTAAAATGCCCATTTTAGGCTATGGCGTATATCAGGTAAGCAATGAGGAATGTGAGCGTTGTGTGATGGACGCAATCAGCGTTGGCTATCGCTCGATTGATACGGCGCAGGCTTATGGCAATGAGGAGGCGGTAGGAAACGCTATCCGCAAGTGCAATGTTCCCCGTGAAGAGCTGTTCATTACTACAAAGGTATGGATCAGTAATGCAGGGTACGAAAAAGCAAAGGCATCCCTTTTGGAATCCCTCAGAAAGCTCCAAACTGAGTATATTGATCTTGTGCTGATTCATCAGCCGTTCAATGATTACTATGGAACTTACCGTGCGATGGAGGAGGCATATAAAGAAGGGTGGATTCGGGCTATCGGTGTGTCGAATTTTTATCCGGATCGATTTATTGACCTTTGCAGGTTTGTGGAGGTAAAGCCTGCCATTAATCAGGTAGAAACCCATGTGTTCCAGCAGCAGAAAGCTGCCCATCAGTATATGGAAAAGTATAGTGTACAGCATGAGTCGTGGGGACCGTTTGCGGAAGGCCGCAAGGATTTCTTTACCAATCCGATATTGACTGAAATAGGAAAGAAGCACGGAAAAACGGCGGCACAGACGGCTCTGCGTTTCCTGATTCAGAGTGATGTGGTGGTAATCCCGAAAAGTACCCATAAGGAGCGCATGATTCAGAATATGGATGTGTTCGATTTTGTTTTGGACGAGGCTGATATGCAGAAGATACAGGCACTTGATGAAGGAGAAAGCCTGTTCTTTTCCCATTATGATCCGGCGACAGTAGAAATGCTGACGGGACTTGTACGATAAACAATGCAGTCAAGAGAGGAGGGCGGTCTGCAATGCAACCGAAAATGATTGCAAAAATATGTGTTGATACAGCAATGACAGTCATGCTGCTATTTTTAATGGCATACGAGATGATCGGGGAGGCTGCCCACGAATGGCTGGGGATTTCGATATTCGTGCTGTTTGTGATCCATCATGTTCTGAACAGAAAATGGTGTAGCAGCCTTTTAAAAGGCAGATACACGCTTTTTCGGATATGGCAGACGGCACTCATTTTGGGAGTTTTTCTGACTATGCTTGGTTCCATGATTAGTGGAATTATCATCTCCCGTAGTGTTTTATCCTTTCTGCCCATTTCTGGAGGACAGTCTTTTGGACGAAATCTTCATATGATTTCGGCATATTGGGGATTTGTACTGATGTCCCTTCATTTGGGGCTGCATTGGAACATGATGATGGGAATGGCGAAAAAAGCAGTGAAAAAGCCGATCCCTATGGGTACATGGTTATTGCGGGGGATAGGATTCCTTATTGCGGCTTATGGTGCCTATGCTTTCTTAAAAAGGGATATTGGAATTTACATGCTGATGCAGAGCCACTTTGTGTTTTTCGATTACGAAGAACCGCTGATTTTCTTTTTGGCGGATTACATAGCTGTCATGGGGCTGTTTGTGTTAATCGGGCATTATTTGACAAAGGGGATAAAGAATTTGAAAAAATAATGAACACATCCGAAATTGATACCGTTTAGCGGCGGTATACTTTAAGATGGATATTACGCAAGGCAAATTCGCTTTGCCATAAAAAGGTCAATCTGCCTTGTGTGGATTGACCTTTTTCCTTTTCCTTGTCGAAAATAGTCGATAAAGGAAAAATAAATTTTTTTCAACTTTTTCTGTGAATCTTTCCGGTTTGCCCATATGGAATGTGTTTTAGATAAGCGAGGAGGCGAGAAAGCACAGGCTCACATCTGCGGAAGAAGGAGGGATGGAAGGATGAGAACACCCTCTGAAAGAATACAAAGTTTACTGCAAATGTTTGATTCTTTTTGCGTGACCGTAATTCGGAACTTCAGCAGAAATTTAAAGCGGGCAATCTATTCTTTTACCTGCGCCTGCTGCGGAAAGCTATTCACGGCATATGGCAATTCAAAACGGAAATATTGCTCCCACGAATGCTACAACAGAAACCGTTTGAAAGGCGGTGGAGCGGATGGATAAGGAGCAGTTTCGGGCAGAACGCCTGTATTTGATGTCACTTTTCGTGGCAAAATCCATGCTAAAAAAGGGCGTCATTTCAGAAAGTGAATTTACGCAAATTGATACAATTCTGCTTAAAAAATACCGCCCAACTTTGGGTACATTATTATCGGGAAAATGTTGACTTAATGCCCTTTCAGAGTGATGTATAGTTAGGTAATTGCGAAACTCGCTAAGCTTGTTTGCAATCTTAACTGAAAATAGGGATGAATTTGTGAAAAGCACAAATTCTAAGCTGAAAAGTTGACAACTACAAGATTTAGGCGCACTTTAATAAGCTTACGGCTTTTATAAAGTTGGTAAGTCCTAAGCTATGAAAGATTTTAAACTTCTTATATGCTGTCGCTGGTTTATTTTATCAGCAACCACTACAGTTAATAACTGTGAAATACCTGACAGTAGTAAATCAGCATGTAATGTTTTTTCGTTGGTAGTTTTTCGATTGGCAGCGCAGAAACTATCCTTGAAGTGGTTGATTGATTTTTCAACATTAACTCTGATCTTTGTTGTGGTAAAATATAGTTGTAACACCCCGACCTAATCGGTTATAATAATTCGA
>ERZ779842.1969-NODE-1969-length-15242-cov-4.033384_pt1 | contig 15242 bp, 14 predicted proteins | sample MGYA00511095_ERZ779842 | MGnify/ENA primary metagenome ERZ779842 (study PRJEB29588, sample SAMEA2154036) | human gut metagenome | biome: human gut; feature: human-associated habitat; material: faeces | place: Denmark | collected 2008/2010 ... | reverse complement strand
TTCAACGGTGCCGCAGCAAAGACGGGACCACAGCTTGCTTCTATCTTTATGACAACCACGATCGCACCGGCAGTAGCAACGGTGGTCTGCATGATCTTTACATGGCTAAGATATGGAAAACCGGATGTATCGATGTGCCTGAATGCATCACTTGCAGGACTGGTAGCAATCACAGCTCCCTGCGATGTAACAGATGCACTTGGAGCCTTAATCATTGGAGCTGTTTCAGGTGTACTTGTAGTTTTTGGTGTATGGTTCTGTGACTATGTGGCTCATGTGGATGACCCGGTCGGAGCAGTTGCCGTACATTGCTTAAATGGAATCTGGGGAACGATCGCAGTCGGACTTTTTGCAACGACTACTGCTCCGGAATGTGAGATCAAAGGACTTTTCTACGGTGGTGGATTTAAACAGCTTGGAATCCAGCTTGTTGGTATTATCGCAGTGATTGCGTGGACGGCAGTGACGATGACGATCGTATTTGCAGTGATTAAAGCAACAATCGGACTTCGGGTATCAGAGGAAGAAGAAATTGTCGGACTTGATTCCAAAGAACATGGTCTTGCATCTGCCTATGCAGGCTTCAGTATCATGGATATCACAGAAGGAACTATGGCTGAGAATGAAAATACAGATCTGGGTGTGGCAGATTATGATGCAGCATCCAAAGTACAGAGAAATGCAGCCGTTCCGGTTGTAGGTGCAGCAGATCTGGATACAGGAATGCATAAAGTCGTTATTATCGCAAAACTGACCAAATATGAACGGCTGAAAACCGCTCTCAATAATCTGGGTGTAACAGGAATGACAGTAACGCAGGTTATGGGATGTGGAATCCAGAAAGGTGCGGGAGAAAAATATCGTGGAGTTGAGATGGATGTTACCGTACTTCCAAAAGTAAAAGTGGAAGTCATTGTCGGAAACATTCCGGTTGAAAAAGTCATTGAGACAGCAACGAAAACTCTTTATACAGGTCATGTCGGAGATGGTAAGATTTTTGTTTACAATGTACAGAAGGTTGTAAAAGTCCGTACAGGTGAAGAAGATCTGGAAGCATTGAAGGATGTGGAGTAAAAAAGCAGAGATAGCTTTTCCTAAAATTACATAACGGTAAGAATAGGAAGAATGACAGAAAAAAGATAGTGGATAAAAGGACTTCATTAAGAATCTGGAAAAGATTTTTGATGGAGTCCTTTTTGAGACTACGAAAGATGAAAAATCCTATGGTATAAAGATGAAAAGACCGGGTATTATTAATATGAAGAAACTCAGAAATATTCCAGAAAAAAGTTGTCATGATCTTAAAAAAATACATAAAATTTTGGAAAAAGTGAAAGATTTTATGTTAGAGTAAGGTTGATACAACTAGTAAGGGAGGTAGATGAAGTTGGAAAACTATATGTATCTGGTTCCTGTCGCAGCAGTAATCGCCCTGATCTTTGCAGCGTATCTTGCAAGGAAGGTTGGCAGACAGTCTGCAGGAACTGAAAGAATGAAAGAGATTGCAGCAGCAATCGCAGAAGGTGCAAGAGCCTTTTTGACAGCAGAGTACAAGATTCTGATCATCTTCGTAGCCGTACTCTTTGTACTGATTGGAATCGGAATTGGTAACTGGGTTACAGCAATCTGCTTCGTAGTAGGTGCTTTGTTCTCAACGGTCGCAGGCTACTGTGGAATGACAGTTGCCACAAAGGCAAATGTAAGGACAGCTAATGCAGCAAAAGAGAGCGGAATGAATAAAGCCCTTTCCATTGCATTCTCAGGTGGTGCAGTAATGGGTATGTGCGTAGCCGGTCTTGGTGCATTGGGAGTGAGCCTGGTGTACATTGTAACGAGAAATGTAGATGTCTTATTTGGATTCAGTCTGGGAGCATCTTCGATTGCGTTATTTGCCCGTGTAGGTGGAGGTATCTATACAAAGGCAGCTGATGTCGGAGCTGACCTGGTCGGTAAAGTAGAAGCAGGAATCCCGGAGGATGATCCGCGTAACCCGGCAGTCATCGCTGATAATGTAGGTGATAATGTAGGAGATGTAGCCGGTATGGGAGCTGATCTTTTTGAGTCCTATTGTGGTTCACTAATTTCAGCACTGACACTTGGTGTGGTAGTAAGTGAGGTTTCTGGAGTATTATTCCCACTGGCAATCGCAGGCTGTGGACTGATCGCATCCATGATTGGCACATTCTTTGTAAGAGGTGGAGAAAATGCAAATCCGCAGAAAGCACTTACAAAGGGAAGCTATGCTGCTTCTGTGCTTGTAATGATTGCTTCTCTGGCACTGAGCCGGACCTTGTTCGGAAATATGAATGCAGCGATCGCAGTCATCGCAGGACTGATCGTTGGTGTGATCATTGGTAATATTACCGAGTACTATACTTCTGCAGATTATAAGCCGGTACAGGGAATTGGAGAACAGTCTGAAACCGGTGCTGCTACAACGATCATCAGTGGTCTTGCAGTTGGTATGAAGTCAACAGCAATCCCGCTGCTTCTGATCTGTGTCGGTATTTTTGTATCTTATAAAGTAAACGGTCTGTACGGAATTGCCCTTGCGGCAGTCGGAATGCTTTCTACAACAGGGATCACTGTTGCAGTAGACGCATATGGTCCGATCGCAGACAATGCAGGTGGTATTGCAGAGATGTCCGGTCTGGATGAGTCTGTCCGTGACATTACAGATAAACTTGACTCTGTAGGTAATACGACAGCAGCGATGGGAAAGGGATTTGCAATCGGTTCAGCAGCACTGACAGCCCTTGCACTGTTCGTTTCTTATGCTGAGACCGTGAAACTGAAGACGATCAACCTTCTGGATTATAAGGTAATCATCGGTATCTTTATTGGTGGTATGCTGACGTTCCTCTTCTCGGCATTTACAATGGAGTCTGTATCCAAAGCTGCCTACAAGATGATCGAGGAAGTAAGACGTCAGTTCCGTGAGAAACCAGGCATCATGAAAGGGGAAGAAAAGCCGGACTATAAGTCATGTGTGGCTATTTCCACAACGGCAGCTCTTCACGAAATGCTTCTTCCGGGTCTGATGGCAGTCATCGTTCCGGTCGTTGTCGGAGTCGTTCTTGGTGTTGATGCACTTGGCGGACTTCTGTCAGGATCTCTCGTGACAGGTGTTCTGATGGCAATCTTTATGTCAAATGCCGGTGGTGCATGGGATAATGCAAAGAAATATATTGAGACAGGACATCATGGCGGTAAGGGAAGTGAAGCCCATAAGGCAGCCGTTGTCGGAGATACGGTAGGAGATCCGTTCAAGGATACTTCAGGTCCGTCCATCAATATCCTGATCAAGCTGATGACAGTCGTTTCGCTGGTATTTGCTCCGTTGTTCCTTCAGATCGGAGGATTACTGTAGAAGATATTTGAAATAGCCTGAAACTATGACAAACCGACAAAAATAACTATTTTTCAATCTTTTTTTGCCATGGTAATCTATAGGAAGAAAAAGATTGGAGGATATGAAAATGAGTAAATATCAGACACCATGCAGATACGATTTTGTAGGAAGTTTTTTAAGACCACAGGAAGTGAAGCAGGCAAAGGCAGATTATGCTGAAGGAAAGATCAGTGAAGAAGAAAAAGACCGCATTATTGATGCTGCGATCACGGATGTGGTGAAAAAGCAGAAAGAACTGGGGTATCATGTGATTACTGACGGTGAGTTCAGAAGAACCTACTGGCATCTTGATTTTATGTGGGGATTTGAAGGCGTCGGACATGAACAGACCGGTGGCGGAGTTCAGTTTCATGAAGAGCTTGCATCAATGGAGGATACTTATCTGACAGGAAAGGTAAAAGCAAAACCACATCCGTTTGTTGAGTACTTCAAATTTCTGAAGCAGTTTGAGGATGAGAATACAGTTGCCAAGTATACGATCCCGGCACCGGCTCAGATGTTTCAGCAGATGATCGTACCGGCTAATTATGCCAATACGAGAAAATATTATCCGACGAATGAAGAACTGATCCATGATATCGGGGTAGCATATCAGGAAGTCATCAGACAGTTTTATGATGCGGGATGCAGAAATCTGCAGTTAGATGACTGTACCTGGGGAGCAATCGTAGGAGATGCGGCAAAGCAGAGATATAAATTACTGGGGTTGGATCTGGAAGAGGTGAAAAAAGAACTTCTGAAAGTGAATAACCTTGCCGTAGAAGGAAAGCCGGAAGATATGGTGATCACTTCTCACATTTGCAGAGGAAACTATCACTCTACATTTTTTACAAGTGGTCCGTATGATACAGTAGCAGACTATGTATTTGCAAAGGAAAATGTAGATGCACTGTTCCTGGAATATGATGATGAGAGATCCGGTGGATTTGCACCGCTGGCAAAAGTATCTCCGGATAAAAAAGTTGTTCTTGGTCTGATCACGACAAAGTCTCCGGAACTTGAAGATAAGGAGCGTGTGATCCACAGAATTAATGAAGCAGCAAAATATGTTCCGCTGGAGCGTCTGTATCTGAGTCCGCAGTGTGGCTTTGCATCCTGTGAGATTGGAAATAAACTGACAGAGGAACAGCAGTGGGAAAAATTAAAACTGGTGAAAGAGATCGCAGAAGAAGTATGGGGTGAATAGTAACATAATGCTAGAATAACCTGACTCTGCAACCAGGAACAGATTAAGCTGATGAGTGAAACTTCATGATACAGTCCTGTATTTTTGAAGTAACTTGTCAGCTTTTTTTTCATCATCACCGTGAATGATCAGTACATAAGGAAGTCCAAGTGGAATTGTTGCGAGTTCGGAAAGTTTTTTTGCATTGATATCGAGATGCTGGTTTTCTAGGTCTCTGACACGTACATCAGAGGAAAAACCTTTGCAGGTATTGTAAAAAGTGACAAACTGTCCGGTAGTGATGAATTTAATATTTTTCTTGATCATATCTGTGGCCTTTCTGTATTGAAATATGAAAATAAAATGGAATGAAATTTGATTTTTTCTTCATACAGTATATAATGAGTATAAAAATGAGAAAAATACATATTTGCTATAGCAGACATGTATTTAATACATGGAGGAAGTATGGAGATCACTTATGATTATTATCGGATTTTCTATTATGTTGCAACCTATCAGAGCTTTTCAAAAGCAGCAAAAATATTGATGAGTAACCAGCCCAATATTACCAGGTTTATAAATAATCTGGAAAATCAATTAGGGTGTAAGCTCTTTGTCAGGTCGAACAGAGGAGTGCAGTTGACCCAGGAAGGAAGAAAATTGTATCAGCATGTGTCTGTGGCATATCAGCATCTGCATATGGCAGAAGTTGAACTGATGAATGAACAGAGGATGGATCAGGGATATATTACGATCAGTGCAAGTGAGATCGCCTTACATCTGCTGTTACTTCCGGTTCTCGAAAAATTTCATAAAAATTATCCGGGGATCAGGATCCGACTGTTAAATCATTCCACACCGCAGGCGGTTCAGGCAGTGAAAGAAGGGGCGGTTGATCTGGCGGTTGTCACGACTCCGCTTACAGTAAAAAAACCGCTGAGATCCGCAGTCTTAATGGAGTTTCGGGAGATCCTTGTAGGAAGTCAGGCAACGGTGCAGAACACGAAGATAAAAAGACTGGAAGATATCAGGAATGAACCGTTGATCTGTCTTGGAAGGAAAAGTACCACATATTCTTTTTATTCAAAATTCTTTTTGGAGCATGATGTTGTATTGGAGCCGGATATTGAAGTAGAAACGATGGATCTGATTCTTCCGTTGATCTTGAATGGACTTGGGATTGGATTCCTTCCGGATTTATATGTGAAAGATCTTTTGAAATCGAATCAGATCCAGGAGATCCGGATGGAAGAAAAAATACCTGCCCGGGAGATCTGTCTTGTGGAAAACCATAATTTCCCGCCGGGAGTTGCAGCGGAGACACTGAAAAGAATGTTGTTGAAAGAAAATGGAATTATATAAAAATTACATAATGACCATGTAGAAAAAACTGTGGCTGTCAGTTTGACTTTGGTAAGAGTGCTTTCTATACTGAAACTAGAACAAAAAAGAAAGAAGGAAAGCAATTATGATGCATACAGTTTTACCCAGAGAAGAAGCTGTTGAGGCGATTTTTTCAAAAATAGTGGCATCTCCGGCTTCCTGTGAGCAGTTAAGAGAAGTGGTTTATGAACATTTGGAAGATGAACAGATTTTTGAAAAAAATCAGGCAGAGCATTTTACCGAAGTTTTATTTCAGGCATACAAGAATGGAGATATCAGTGCATTGTTGCTGGAATTGTGTGGAAGAAGTATGTTTGATCTGCTGAGGGAAGCATATTTGATCCCTAAGAAATTTCACGGAAAAGCAGGAGAAAATCCGGTCTTATTGACAGATGTTGATGGAAATCTGCTTCCCGGAAAAGAGAAGGAGGTTTCGGGGAGAGAGTACGAGAAGTTCAGAAATACTTATCAGTTACATGAGTGTGCACCCCGTTCAAAAGTATATCTGGCAGATGGATATGATCTGATTCGTTCCTATACGGAAGGGATGCAGATAGAGGAAACGAAAGAGAACAGACAAAGAGGAGTACTGGCTCTTTATGCACTGCCGGATACGTGCAGTCTGGGGCTGACAGAGGCACAGGCTTATGCAATGGTCTGGGATACATTTCATGAAATTCAGATGGAGGCACCACGGGCTATCGTTTATTATGGACAGGAGACCGGAGTGAGGAAGAAAAAAGAATTTGATGAGATCGGAATCCTGCTTCCGATTCATGAATTTGAGAAAAAGATGCTTCATCATCTGCACGAAATTGATGGAATTGTCCTGACCTGCAGGGAAAAGTTACTGAAAAGAACCGGAAGTGCTGGCCTGGATCTGGAATAGGAGCAGGGGAGTGAAAAAATGGGGACAGAAAGAATTATAAAAAATCATATGGAGATTCTCTGGCATGAATATACGGATGCAGGCGGAGAAGAACGGCCGGTTACAGAAGCAAGCCTGACGGAAAAGGCATCCATTGTCGGGCGGGTCGGTATCATGCTTCTTTCCTGTGGTACGGGAGCGTGGAGAGTGAGAAGTTCTATGAATACATTATCAGAAGTCATGGGGATCACTTGCACTGCAGATATAGGTCTGATGTCGATCGAATATACCTGTTTTGACGGAGAACAGGGATTTACGCAGTCATTATGTCTGACAAACACAGGCGTTAATACGTCAAAACTGAATCGCCTGGAACATTTTATACGTGAGTTTGAAAAAGAAGGATGCAGTATGTCAGGGGAACAGTTACATCAGTTATTGGATGAGATCGAGCGGATTCATGGCCTTTATTCTCCTGTGGCACTGGGGTTCGCAGCAGCGTTGGCATGTGGGGGATTTACGTTTCTGCTTGGAGGAGGACCAATCGAAATGTTCTGTGCTTTTTCCGGAGCGGGGCTTGGAAATTTTCTCAGGTGCAAGTTGACAAAGCATCATTTTACACTCTTTTTGGGAATTGTATCTTCAGTAGCACTGGCATGTCTTGTATATGCAGGATTTCTGAAAATCGCTGAAGTAGCATGGGGGGTATCAGTGCAGCATGAGGCAGGATACATTTGTGCCATGCTTTTTATTATACCGGGTTTTCCTTTTATTACAAGCGGGATAGACCTTGCGAAGCTGGATATGCGTTCCGGGGTCGAACGGTTTACTTACGCCTTGATCGTTGTTCTTGTGGCAACAATGTCAGCCTGGATCATGGCACTGATCCTTCATTTACAGCCGGTTGATTTTGAAAAAATGTCATTGCCACTGGGAGCGTGGATTCTGTTTCGGCTTCTGGCGAGTTTCTGTGGAGTGTTTGGTTTCTCTGTTATGTTTAACAGTCCGGTTCGTCTGGCTGCGGTTGCAGCAGGGATCGGAGCAGTTGCAAATACGTTCAGGCTGGAGCTGGTGGATCTTACGGCATGTCCACCGGCAGCAGCGGCATTCATGGGGGCTTTGGCTGCAGGTCTGCTGGCTTCTCTGATCAAAAGCAGGGTTGGATATCCGAGAATCTCTGTGACAGTGCCGTCAATCGTAATCATGGTACCCGGACTTTATTTATACCGGGGATTTTATAATCTGGGAATGATGTCATTGTCTGCATCTGCGTCCTGGTTTGCATCCGCGATACTGATCGTTGCGGCATTACCACTGGGGCTGATCTTTGCAAGGATTCTGACAGATAAGACATTTCGATATTGTACATAAAAATATTGCACATAAAAATACCCTCCTTACTGGTTGTCCAGTAAAGAGGGTATATATCATTTCCAGGGCCGGTTGCCTTTTATGATTATTTTTGATTCTATTTCTCTTTCGGTTCTATAATCCTTTTTTCAGTTTCTTCTTTTGGCCTGTAGCCATTGATATCGTATTTCTCTTCATACTTTTCAAAAGCAGAAAGGTAACGGTCATCTTTTAGCTTACGGACGCTCTTTGTATACTCATGCATATCAAAGTTTGAAGAATCCAGTTCCAGAATGGCAACTGCTATATTGGAACAATGGGCTGCGATTCGTTCATAGTTGGTCAGCAGGTCATTAAATGCGAATCCGGTATTCAGGTCGCACTGACCATTCCGAAGTCTTTTAATATGACGCATTTTCAGGTCATTGCAGAGAATGCCGATCAGCTCACGCAGCGGCTCTACTGTGGCAGCGGTGTTAAGATCTTCATCTACAAAAGAGTTGACAGTGAGATCTGTGATCTCAACGAGAGCCTGTTCAAGAACATCCAGTTCATATTTGGCGGCTTCAGAGAAAGTACGTGATTTCTCATGAAGTTCCTGTGCTACCTTGGAAATGTTCACTGCATGGTCGCCGAGACGCTCAAAGTCACTGATCGTATGCAGGAACTTGGATGTCTGCTTTGCCTGATCCGGTGTCAGATCATGCATACTTAACTGCATCAGATAAGTTCCGAGTTTATCTTCGTATTTATCAATGAGATTTTCTTTTTCCTGAATTTTATTAAACTTGCTGTCGGAAAAATCAGAGAGCAGTGCAAAAGCCCGCATGATATTTTTCCGTGCATTCTTTGCCATTCCATTGACTGCAAGCTGGCTCTGGCTGATCGCCAGTGGCGGATAGTTCAGGAAACGTTCTTCAAGAAGATCAAAATCTGCCTGCTCTTCATTGTCCTCTTCAGTGTCTTTGATCAGAATAAAGACGAGCTTCTCAATCTTGCTGATGAAAGGTGCAAGTACGAGAATCGTCAGAATCCTGAATACAGAGTTCAAAAGTGCAGTACGGAATGGAGTCATAACTTCATCCATAAAAGTAAAGTGAACCACTGCATTGATCGAATAAAATACGATTGACCAGAAGATCATTCCGAATAAATCATTCAGCAGATAGATCAGTGCTGTACGTTTTCCATTCTTGTTCGTTCCGATGGAAGAGAGCAGAACAGGACAGGCTGCACCGACACCGATTCCCATGGTGATCGGAAGAGCTGCTGCAAAAGTAATCGAACCAGTGATCGACAGTGCCTGCAGGATACCGACAGAAGCAGATGCACTCTGAAGGACTGCGGTAAATGCGATACCGACCAGAATACCCATAAATGGATTCTTGAACATAGTCAGAAGACTGACAAAGTGAGGATTCTCTTTTAATGGAGAAACCGCACCGCTCATTGTCTGCATACCAACCATGAGAATGGCGAATCCAAGCATGATATCTCCCACATCTGTATAGGGCTTTTTCTTCACGAATGTACGTAAGATGATACCGATGATCGCAACGATGGCTGAAATTGTCGCAGTGGACAGAAGCTGGGCGATGCCGCTGGAACCATCAATGTAGGACAGACATAAGATCCATCCGGTGATACTTGTACCGATGTTGGCTCCCATAATAATACCGATCGCCTGAGCAACTTTCATCATACCGGAGTTGACGAAGCCGACAACCATGACAGTCGTTGCTGATGAAGACTGGATGATTGCAGTTACAACTGTACCCAGCAGCAATCCTTTGATCGGGGAGTTCGTTAATTTATATAAGATCAGCTCCAGTTTATTACCGGCAACTTTCTTAAGACTGTCCCCCATCAGTGCCATTCCGTAGAGGAAGAGGGCAACTCCGCTGAGCAATGACAAAATCATTGTAATTCCCATTTTCTTTTTTCCTTTTTCTTAAGTTATTAAGTTGACGTGTTACGTTATTTTTAATGATACCAGGGTCAAAAGGTCTGACACCACGTGTGCTCGCACACTAGTGGTAGAATGACCTTGTGACCCGCCCCAATATGAGCATAAAAGTGGGGCGTAAGCACCACGATATGCGAATGTTGGGTAGGATTGTGGGAGCACGTAGTGCGTAACAATCCGTAGGTATCATAGTCGGGGGCTTTTGACCCCGACATCTTTTTAATACGTACGCCATCCATTATAGAACACTTTACATGTACTTTACAATTCTTTTCTTAAGAAATACCCAAAAAATTATTTGTCCGGGTGAAATTGCTGAAAATGGAAGTTCCGAATCAGACAAAAATCTTTGCCAAAGATGAAAAGAAATACAAACTGAAAAAGGGGAAAAAGATGAAGACTCAGTATTAAAACTATATGAAAAGGTGGTGAGTTAGATGGCAGTATATGGAAATGTCAATGTAAAATATGCTCCATGCAAGTCTGCAGCACAGCTTCACAGTGCTGCAGATTATATTCTGGGGAAGAAGAAGGAACAGCTAAGTTCCGGTGTTATCAAGACAAAGTCGGAGTTATATAATGCCTTTGGCTGCAATCGGGATAACTTTGCAAACAGTGTCCTTATGACAAGGAAAATGCATCAGAAGAAGTATAGTCGGTTCTTCCCGCGGGATCTTCTTGCACAGAAGCTGTCCATATCCTTTCATCCGGAGGACAATGATAAACTGACTTATGAAGATGCTTACAAGATAGCGGAGGACTTCGCTCATAAGTTCTTCTGGAAAAAGGGATTTGAGGTATTGGTTGCGGTTCATGTGGATACGGAGCATGTTCACGTGCATTTTCTGGTAAATAACTGTAACCAGAAGGATGGTTCTTCCTTTCGGAGAGGTCCGAAGGAACTGGTGGAAATGTCGGAGTATTTTGGAGAACAGTGCAGGAGCCGGAGCTTGACGCACTCTGTTCGTGACAGCTTCTACAATCCGGATAAGACCAGAGAGGAACGCACCTTTGCGGAGAGCCAGATGGAAAAGCGTGGAAAACTATCTTTTAAGGATGAAATACGTGTGTTTATCAGACTTGCCATGAATGACCCGACCACGCAGAACATCCATGATGTGGTAAATATGCTTGAGAGAACCTATCAGTCCATGAAGGATTATCCTAGATGGGAAGAGGATGAGGACGAAGTGAAAGAGTCTGCTTCTAAGGCTAAAAAGCAGGTACCAACACAGGAGTCACAGCCGACCAGAAAACCGGATGTTTCTGTATATGAGGCATATGACGAGTTTCAGGAAAAACATGAGATACCGGAGAATGACGAGTCTTTCTTTTATGCTGTTTTCAACGCTGCTGCGGAAGCATTTTTTCGGTATTGCCGATGCGGCGGATTATTCGAAAATGGCGGTTTGAACCCATCTGCAGTTCAAATAAAAAGGTATATGATAAAAAGGTTGAGTGATACATCGCCACATATAAGCCGCATAGAACCTGGTCATACGAAAGGCGAAGGGGGAACGGAAATGCTCCTATCTGCCTCGCCAAAAAGAGAAATTGTGAAACGGGGACGAAGCAATGAACCGTCCAAGCGGCTTGAAAGCAAATCGACCGTTGCTTTTTCTTCCTGCCGCGAAAACAGCCGAGAGTGACCACCAAATGCAGGATATGTACAGGCTGAACAAAACTGCATGAATTGACTTCACTCAAATATGACACAGCCCTGATCATGGAGAAAAATCTGCAAATATACCCTCTGTTTCGGATACTGCCGGACGGATATGCAACACCGTCTCCCGATTATTGATCGCAGATGAATTTGACAACCCCGAAAAAACTTCGTGCAAAGTCGTCCGTGTGGGCTTACTTTTATTCGGATATTCGTACATAATGTATTGTGTTGAGTATTATCCATGCGGAGGTGCGGTATGAACGGGATCAAGGGCTATATCTCCATTCGGGAGGCGTCCTACCGTTGGGGCGTATCGGAGCGGCGGGTCAATCAGTATTGCGCCGAGGGGCGGATCCCCGGTGCGTCCCGGTTCGGGCGTTCATGGGCGATCCCGGAAAATGCGGAAAAGCCGTCCGACCCGCGCTTTCAGGAACAGCACCGCGATCCCGGCAGGACAAGCACCTGACGGATCTCCTCCGCATTGGAATTGGAAGCATCTGCAAAAAGGAAGTGAGTGCGATGGCCTGCGATGAAACCCTATACCGCCAATATCTGAGCGGCGACGATGCGGGGCTGGAGGCCCTGATGAAAAAATACGGTGACCCCCTGACCCTGTATATCGACGGCTATCTGCACGACGTTCACGAGTCCGAAGAGCTGATGCTGGACGTTTTCGCCTATCTGTTCACGAAAAAGCCCCGCATCCGGGACGGCGGCCTCAAGGCGTATCTGTATAAGGCGGCACGGCACATGGCACTGCGCCATAAGAGCAGGCGGAAGCCCCTGTTCAGCCTCGATGCACTGACCGACGAGCCGGAGGGACGGCTGCTGGCGGAGGAGGTTATACAGACTGAGGAACGAAACCGCGTCCTGCACTTCTGCATGGGCGAAATGAACCCGGACTACCGTGAGGTTCTATATCTGACGTATTTCGAGGATATGAGCTACGCGCAGGCGGCGGAAGTCACGGGAAAAACGGTGAAGCAGATCACCAACATGGTGTATCGCGGAAAGGAAAGCCTGCGAAGGCTGCTGGAACGGGAGGGGATCACAAATGCGGAGTCATGAGGAACGGGTCACGGAGACCAAGCGGCGCATCGCTAAAATTGAACAGGAGAAACGGCTGCGGCACAATATGGTCACCATGGCTTCCGCTGTGGCTGCGTGCCTTGTGCTGCTCATTGGTGCGTCTTTCGCCATGCCCGGCATTGCCGCAAGCATCCAGGCAGGCAACTATGCGGGCTTTGAAACGGCGGCCAGTATGTACGGCGGCGGTGCGGCTTTGGGATACATTGTTATCGGGCTGCTGGCCTTTCTTCTTGGCGTGTGCGTGACCGTTCTGTGCTTCCGGCTGCGGCAGATGAGCCGTGAGGACGGGCAGGACAAGGAAAGCGAGGATGCACATGGAGCTGATTGAGAACCTGCTACAACTGCTGGTCACGTTCGTGGGCGTGCTGCTTTCGGGTATCTCCTACCGGAAAAGCCGCAGGCAGGCGTATTTTCTGCTGCTGTGCTTCTATGGCTGCTTTGCCCTCGGTGTGCTCTACTGGACACTGTACCTGCTGCTGTTCGATACCACGCCGCGGGTCTTTTATGTGTCGGAGTTCGGCTGGGTGGCCAGCGTAATTTTCCTGCACATTTTGCAGGCCACGCTCTCCACTCCGGAGGAACGCACCTTCCGTTGCCGCAGGGCGTGGCTTGCACCTGCGTTCGGCGTGCCGCTGCTGGCGTTCTACTGTACCTACGGGGACATTCTCTCCAACCTGATCTGGTGCGGCATGATGATCGTTCTCTCTTACTGCGCCATCCGGGGGTTGGTATACGCCAATGGGCAGACGGGCGCGGCGCGGAATATGCGGTGGTTTCACATAGGGGTGCTGTGCTTTGCTGTCTCGGAATATCTGCTTTGGACGGCGGGCTGCTTCTGGCCGGATACTTCTCCCGCAAGCCCCACCTTCTGGTGCGATATGCTGCTGACGTTTGCCATTCTGGGGCTGCTGCCCGCCACGAGAAGGGCGGTGGAAGCATGACCTATATTGAAAACATCTTCCTCTGCATGGTATCTCCCCTGCTGGTGGCCGCCCTGTGCATGGGCAGACGGCAGCTCCGCTTCTTCCTGTTCTGCATTGCCGGGATGGGGGTGTGTCTGCTTTCGGCCTATATCAACACCTTCCTCGCGGCGGTATGTCAGGCGGACGCCCTTGCCGCCACGGCGGAGATTGCGCCGGTGGTGGAGGAAATCATGAAGTTGCTGCCGCTGGTGTTCTATCTTCTGGTGTTTGAGCCGGAGGGGGATAGAATCAAGCCCGTCGCCATCACGATTGCCCTCGCCTTCGCCACCTTTGAAAACGTCTGCTATCTCATCCAGAACGGCGCGGACCGCTTCTCCTTCATCTTCTTCCGTGGCTTCGGCACGGGCGCGATGCACGTCCTCTGCGGCCTGATCGTGGGCGGTGGCCTTGCATACACGTGGCAGCGGACGTGGCTGAAGGTGGCCGGCACCTGCGGGCTGCTGGGCGCGGCCATCACCCTCCACGCCATCTATAATCTGCTGATCGCCTACGGCGGTGCGGCACAGTACATCGCCTACGCCCTGCCGGTGCTGCTGGTGGCGGCGGGAAGATTGTCCGTTTTCCGCTTATCGCGGAGGAAATAACCGAATATTCACTCCTTGAGAGCTGCTTTTTGGCGGCTCTCAAATTTTTTTGAAAAATTTTGCGTTTTGGGTGAGAGTTTTTTCGATTTTTTGTACCTATATAAGTGAAGGGGTTTTTAAGCCGCATTTCAAAGAATCCAGAAAGGAGGTTCAAACGATATGTACGATACCGCAAGACGGGTCGCACTCGTCAAGCAGCGGGTGCGGGAAAACACCCGCCGAAGGCAGCGGTGCGGCATATATGGGCTGAGCACCGCGTGTATGCTGCTGTTCGCGGTGCTGATGCAGGCGGCAGACGCACTTATCGCTCCGGGGCAGACCGCCGCATGGGGCAGCTTCGGCGCAATGCTGCTGCGGGAGGACGCAGGCGGCTATGTACTGGTGGCCGTTGTGTCATTCGCGGCGGCGGTGGTCATTACCGCACTGTGCTTCCGGCTCAGAATCAGAGAAAAACAGAAAAAAGGTGCGGCGAACAAGCACGCCCGACACGAAAAGGAGGAGAAAAGCCAATGAAAAAACGAATACTCAGTATCCTGCTGCTGTGCTGCATGGTGCTGACCATGGTGCTGACCATGCTGCCGACAACGGCCTTTGCTGCGGGTGAGCTACCGGATGTCAAGCTTTCCGTCCCAACGACGTTTGACAAGACAGTGGACCTTACGAAGCAGAACAAAGAATTGAAAATCAAGGACAGCAAGACCTATCTGATTAAGGGCTCCGCAGATCCGAACTGGTATTTTCAGTACCGGATCAAAATTGATGGCAAGAAC
>ERZ779842.1949-NODE-1949-length-15399-cov-2.765641_pt1 | contig 15399 bp, 13 predicted proteins | sample MGYA00511095_ERZ779842 | MGnify/ENA primary metagenome ERZ779842 (study PRJEB29588, sample SAMEA2154036) | human gut metagenome | biome: human gut; feature: human-associated habitat; material: faeces | place: Denmark | collected 2008/2010 ... | reverse complement strand
GACTCAGGGGATCGACATTGCACTGAGCAATCAGGCACTGGCGGTGCCGCTTCTTCAGAATGTATTTCCCATGACGCAGATGCCGAAGCTTTCAGAGATCCCGCTTGATAAGGAACTGGATGACAATACTTATAAGGAAGAACTGGATCGGCTGCAGGCACGGCTGAGAGAACTGCATAACCGTCTGTATCGCAAGAAAGTTCCCGTGATCATCGCCTATGAAGGCTGGGATGCAGCAGGCAAGGGAGGAAATATCAAGAGGATCACCGGTGCTTTGGATCCGCGTGGATATGAAGTGCATCCAATTGCCAGTCCGGAGCCTCATGAGAAGGCAAGACATTATCTGTGGAGATTCTGGACAAGACTTCCTAAGACCGGGCATATTGCAATCTTTGACCGTACCTGGTACGGTCGGGTGATGGTGGAACGGCTGGAGGGATTCTGCAGTGAAAATGACTGGATGCGTGCGTACAACGAGATCAACGAATTCGAAAAGGAATTGCAGGATTGGGGTGCTGTGCTGATCAAATTCTGGGTGCAGATTGATAAGGAAACGCAGCTTGCCCGCTTTACAGATCGCCAGAATACACCGGAAAAACAGTGGAAGATCACGGACGAAGACTGGAGAAACCGAGACAAGTGGGATCAGTACGAGACCGCAGTCAATGAGATGATCCAGAAGACCAGCACAGTCTATGCTCCGTGGCATATTCTGGAATCCACAGACAAAAAATATGCCCGGATCAAGGCATTGCGGATTGTGGTAGAGGAGTTGGAGAAGGTTTTAGGCTGTTCATAATTTGTTCATTTATCTTTCAAAAAAGGTTAACGAACTTATCATGATTCCTTCATGATTGTTGCATATAATAAAATCATCAAAAGAAAGACAGCTAGTTAAATACTTTAAATAAAACTTTTTCATAATATGCCGAGTGAGCAGCACTCGGCATCCTCCCTTTTTAAGGCCCTTCCAGTTGCAGGAGGGCTCCTTTTTTGCACAGATATCTAAAATTTTTTTGGCGAAAATCAGAGTTGATAAAAGAAATATGGAAATTTGAAAAAACGTTGACTTTCAAGCCTTAAAACGTATAATAGGACTCAACAGGAGGAAAACTCCTGGAAGCCTAAAACGAAAAGTTATCAATGGAGATAGCACCGAAGCCCGGTACTGTCTTTTTTTCGTTTTGCTTTTCTCTATCCCCTTAGTAGTTATATACATTTCAACGCAAAGATTCCAGGTTGTCCGGCCTGGAATTTTTGCGTTCGGAAAAATAACACAGAAAAAAGGAACTGCCGTAATCACATCTTACGACAGCTCCTTTCATCTGGTAATGATTTATTTCATGCATAAGAATTTGAATACTGCAACGATCGGCAGGAATCCGGACACACATCCAAGCACCTGCTCTTCGCTTTCCGTCTTGCCATCCAGCTCTGCAAACATCTTTGCGTAAATCGATCCCATAAATACAATATTCAATGCAATATTCAGGACATTGGAAAGCCATCCCGGGAACGGCAGGAATCCAAGTACCAGAAGCAGGATCCACCACAGTTTGAACAGAAGTGCCGGGACAGTGAAGCTTCCGAACAATTCTACCGGGTCTTCATCTTTTGCTGCCGCATCTGCACATGCAAAAGTGCAGCCATACGGAATCCATGCAAGCCATGCCTTATCATATCCCAATGCCTTTAATGCCTTCATGTGTGCGTAAGAAAAAATCACATAGCAGGCGATTGCAATAATAAGGATAACTGCTGCAATTCCAACTCCCAGTCCAATAATAGCATTTGCATAACTCATACTCTTTCCCTCCATTGGTAATTGATAGATTCAGTATAGCGGACTGTATATTTCATGTCAATTTTTGCCGGACATCTTAAGCAAAACTTAAGTTTTTAGAACGTGATTACGTTGAAATACCTGTCCACATATGCTAAACTTATACCCAGAAAATGGGCAGAGCCCAGAAAACAAGCAGAAAAAGGAGATATCTCATGATTAATAAGCTGATCAACAAGATTCAGAAGACAAAAGCACCGATTGTTGTAGGACTTGATCCGATGCTTTCCTATGTGCCGGAGCACATCCAGAAAAAGGCGTTCGCAGAGTATGGCGAGACTCTGGAAGGGGCGGCAGAGGCTATTTGGCAGTTTAATAAAGAAATCGTAGACAAGACCTATGATCTGATCCCGGCAGTAAAGCCGCAGATCGCCATGTACGAGCAGTTCGGTATCGAGGGACTGAAGGCATATAAGAAGACAGTAGACTACTGTAAATCCAAGGATCTTGTGGTGATCGGAGATATTAAAAGAGGTGATATCGGATCTACATCAGCAGCTTATGCAGTGGGACATCTGGGAAAAGTACAGGTAGGAAGCAAGACTTATGCAGGATTTGATGAGGATTTTGCAACTGTCAATCCGTATCTGGGATCTGACGGTGTGAAGCCGTTTATTGACGTATGCAAGCAGGAGAACAAAGGTCTTTTCATTCTTGTGAAGACCTCCAATCCGTCCAGTGGAGAGTTCCAGGATCAGAAGATCGATGGAAAGCCGCTCTATGAGCTGGTGGGTGAGAAGGTAGCCCAGTGGGGAGAAGAGCATATGGGAGAGAGTGGATACAGCTATGTTGGAGCTGTAGTAGGAGCAACCTATCCGGAGCAGGGCGAGATCCTTCGTAAAGTTATGCCGAAATCCTTTATTCTGGTGCCGGGTTACGGTGCACAGGGCGGAAAAGGCAAGGATCTGGTTCATTTCTTCAATGAGGATGGACTGGGAGCTATTGTAAACTCTTCCAGAGGAATCATTGCTGCTTACAAGCAGGAGGCTTATGCAAAATTTGGTGCAGAGAACTTCGGAGACGCTTCCCGTGCAGCAGTAGAGGCAATGATCGCAGATATTCAGGATGCGCTGACTGCAGCGAAATAAACTTCAGAAGAGAGGACAGATATGAAGAGCAGAGAATTTGCAGTTGTAGCTGAACAGACAGAGATCGCTTCAGGAATCTTCAGTCTCTGGCTGGAGACAGAGAGCATTGCGAAGGAGGCGGTTCCAGGTCAGTTCGTATCTGTGTACAGCAAGGACAAGAGCCGTATGCTTCCACGCCCGATCAGTATCTGTGAAGCAGATAAAGAGAACGGAAAGCTTCGTCTGGTCTACCGTGTAGTAGGAGAAGGAACGGATGAATTTTCACATCTGACAAAAGGAGACCAGCTGGAAATCATTGGACCTATGGGAAATGGATTTCCACTGAAAGGGGAAAAGCCCCTTCTTATGGGTGGAGGAATCGGTGTGCCGCCTATGGTACAGCTGGGAAAAACATTGAAAGCGAATGGTTGTACGCAGGTGCAGACAATAGCAGGATACAGGGATGAACTGTTCCTGACAGAGCAGCTGGGTGCTTCCGGAGCTTTTTATGTGGCAACAGAAGATGGCAGTGCGGGAACAAAGGGAAATGTATTGGATGCTGTTCGTGAGCAGGGAATCGAAGCAGATGTGATCTATGCCTGCGGACCAAAGCCTATGCTTCGTGCCATCAAAGCTTATGCAGAGGAAAAGGGAATCGAGTGCTATCTTTCCATGGAAGAGCGTATGGCGTGCGGAATCGGCGCTTGTCTTGCCTGTGTCTGTCAGTCCAAAGAGAAGGATGAACATTCCCAGGTACACAATAAGCGTGTCTGCAAAGATGGACCGGTATTTTTAAGCACGGAGGTGGAGCTGTAATGAATACAAAAGTGACGATTGCCGGAGTGGAACTGAAGAATCCGGTTATGACAGCTTCAGGTACCTTTGGATCCGGTGCAGAATTCAGTGAATTTTACGATCTGGGAGCTCTTGGTGCAGTGGTGACCAAGGGAGTTGCCAATGTGCCGTGGCCGGGCAATCCGACTCCGAGGATCGCAGAGACCAGAAGTGGCATGCTCAATGCCATCGGTCTCCAGAATCCGGGAATTGATGTGTTTGTAAAGAGAGATATTCCGTTTCTGAAAAAATATGATACAAAGATCATTGTCAATGTGTGTGGCAAGAGTGAAGAGGATTACTGCGAGGTTGTGGAGCGTCTGGCAGATGAGCCGGTGGATATGCTGGAGATCAATGTATCATGCCCCAACGTCAAAGAAGGCGGTATCGCATTTGGCCAGGATCCTAAAGCACTGCAGCATATTACAGAGCAGGTGAAAAAACGTGCAAAACAGCCGGTGATCATGAAATTAAGTCCCAATGTAACAGATATTACTGTTATGGCAAAGGCAGCAGAGGCCGGCGGTGCTGATGCAATTTCTCTTATTAATACTCTGACAGGAATGAAGATCGATATTAACCGTCAGTGCTTTGCACTTGCAAATAAGACAGGCGGTCTTTCAGGTCCGGCAATAAAACCTATTGCTGTACGTATGGTTTACCAGGCAGCAAATGCAGTTTCGATTCCTGTAATCGGAATGGGAGGTATTGCTTGTGCAGAGGATGCACTGGAATTTATTCTGGCAGGTGCAAGCGCAATAAGCATTGGAACAGCAAACTTCTTTAATCCATATGCAGCAGAAGAGACTGTGCAGGGAATTGAAGCATATATGCGAGAGAAAAAGGTTGACCGTCTGACCGATCTGATCGGAATTGTAAAGTAAAAGATGGAAAGTCTTGAATATTAAGGTATTCTATGGTATAATCATTTGCCGTAAAACGCAAATAAAAAAGGAGATTTCTGGGATGGAACAGTACAAGAAGGAATTTATTGAATTTATGATTGACTGCCAGGTTTTAAAGTTTGGCGACTTTGTAACTAAGAGTGGCAGAAAGACACCATTTTTTGTAAACACAGGTTATTACCGCACAGGTTCTCAGTTAAAGAAGCTCGGTGAGTATTATGCAAAGGCAATTCATGAGAGCTTTGGCAGTGATTTTGATGTGCTGTTTGGACCTGCTTATAAGGGAATTCCACTGTCTGTAACAACTGCTATCGCTCTTAGTGATGAGTTCGATACCGATGTGCGCTACTGCTCTAATCGTAAGGAAGTAAAGGATCACGGCGATGTCGGCATTTTGCTTGGCGGTCCGATCAACGATGGCGACCGTGTTATGATGATCGAGGATGTAACTACATCTGGCAAGTCCATTAATGAGACAATGCCGATCATTCAGGCACAGGGCAACGTGACCGTAACTGGTCTTTGCGTTTCTGTTGACCGTATGGAGAGAGGAACAGGCGAGAAGAGCGCTATTGCAGAGCTTGAGGAGAAGTTTGGCATCCGTATCCGTGCGATTGTTACAATGCAGGAAGTAATTGAACATCTTTACAACAAGCCATACAAGGGCAAGATCATTATTGATGATACCATTAAGGCAGCAATTGATGAGTATTATAAGCAGTATGGTGCAAAATAAAAATCAAGCAAAAATTGAAGAAAGGTTTGGGTGATGATATGGAACAAAAGCTGTATAAAACGGTTAATTCCGCAGGAATCTCCAGTATTGTTACTGGTATCATTGCAGTAGTAGCAGGACTTGCCTGTGTGGCTGGCGGTATCCTGGCATTGATTCAGGGTGGCCGTCTCTTAGGGGCACGAAAGAATATCCTGTTCTGATAAGCCAAAGGGGTTTTTATGGAAGCACAGAAAGTTGAGCGCAGCAATGCCGCACGATACGGTGTGCGCAGAGTTTCCTGGCAGGGAATTGCTTCAAGTATACTTTTAATCATCCAGATCATTCTTCTTTTTTCTGCCGTTTATCTGTCATATCTGGCAGAAGGAAAGGGTGGACTTATTGTCGGTATACTAGGAGTAGCAGCCTTTGTTCTGGCGATTGTCAGTGTCGGACTTTCCATCTGGGGACTCTTAAAAAAAGAGCAAAATCATGCAGGCTGCATGGTCGGAGGAATCGGCAGCCTCTTGATTGCGGCAGGAATTATAATAATCTGTACGATATTGTAAATACATATTCGTTCAAATGATTTTAATTGAATTGAAAGGAAACTGTCTATGACATCAAATAGAAAGGAAAGGTTAGCACTCGTTACAAAAAGGCTGGAAGATGAACTTGTGCAGCAGAATGATTTTTTCCATTCCTGCTGTGAGCTGGCACTTGGCTGTAAAATCAGCGAAGAATCACACGCATACTTAAGCTATCGTGTATGCCGCGAAACACTAGGACATAAAAACGGTGTTTATCTGTGTCTTCTTTATGCACAGCTATACGCTGCAAACTGCCTGCTGACAACATACGGCAGCCAGATTGATGAGCAGCTGCGTGACGAGTTTACCTGCGTTAACAGGGAGCTTCTTTCACAGATTCTTTTGATGACAGCGCAGCATGACGGACCTGAGCAGATACGTGATGCACTGTATTGGTTTTACAGTGATTACTGTGAACTATTTGTACAGCTGCATGCGGTACTGCTTTCTAATAATGTTTCGCTTACATTTGGCGGTCCCTTTTTAATTAGTACATTACAGGACAACAATCTAAAACAATGGCAGCAGCATGTGTGGGACTGTGGACTTTATCTGGGAAAACGCTTTGAGGAGCGCTTTTTTCAGTCAGTAAAAAAAGTCTTTTCTCAGCCTGAAAACACAAATTGTTTTGACTGCTATATAAACCTGTTTCCAAAGCAGGTATCTATTGATACACCTGTAAATGAAGGCTTTCTGCTGACTTTGTGGCAAAGAAAGCAGTGGGAGCAAATGACTACACAGCTTCGCCTTATGGCTAAGTGATAGATTAAGCAACACCAAAATAGCATTACCATCATAATAACAACTAGGAGGAATCAAAATGGAACCATTGGTAGGTATTATCATTGGCAGTGACTCTGACCTTGGTGTCATGAGTAAGACAGCAGAGATTTTAGACAAACTGGAGATCCCGTATGAGTTTAGCATCATCTCTGCACACCGGACTCCGGACAGAATGTATGAATATGCAAGACAGGCAAGAAAAAGAGGTTTAAAAGCAATCATTGCAGGAGCCGGCGGAGCAGCTCATGTTCCAGGCATGGTTGCCGCTATGACAACCGTTCCTGTAATTGGCGTTCCGATTCAGGCAAAAGCACTTGACGGCATGGATGCACTCTTCTCTATCTGCCAGATGCCTCCGGGAATCCCGGTTGCCACAGTTGCCATTAACGGTGCTTTAAATGCAGGTATTCTTGCAGCAAAAATCATTGCTACAAATGATGAAGCACTGGCAGACCGCCTTGAGGCTTATGCTACAAATATGAAGGAAACCGTTGAGAAAAAGGCTGCAAAGCTGGAAAGCATCGGTTACAGCGAGTATTTAAAGCAGATGCAGTCAAAATAATTATTAAAAATGACTTGCACAAATTAAAAATCACAAAACACGTATACCACATCACTACTACATAAGTGCTGCAAAAAGCAGCAGAAGGAGATCAACATGGATTACAAGCACGCTGGAGTTGACATTGAGGCAGGTTACAAGTCAGTTGAACTGATGAAGGAGCACGTTAAGAAAACACTTAGACCAGAGGTATTAACCGGACTTGGCGGATTTTCAGGAGCATTTTCTATGGAGCGTTTCAAGCAGATGGAAAAGCCAACTCTCGTTTCTGGAACAGATGGTGTTGGAACTAAGTTAAAGCTTGCTTTCTTAATGGACAAACATGACACGATCGGTATTGACTGCGTGGCAATGTGTGTAAATGATATTGCATGTGCTGGCGGTGAGCCGCTGTTTTTCCTTGACTATATCGCATGCGGAAAGAATTATCCGGAAAAAATTGCAGATATCGTAAAGGGTGTAGCTGAGGGCTGTTTACAGTCTGATGCAGCATTGATCGGCGGTGAGACTGCTGAGCATCCAGGTCTGATGCCAGAGGAAGAGTATGATCTGGCTGGCTTTGCAGTTGGTATTGTTGATGAAAAGGATATGATCACTGGACAGGATCTTAAGGCAGGCGATGTTTTAATTGGCGTTGCTTCCAGTGGTGTTCATTCAAATGGATTCTCTCTTGTTCGTAAGATTTTTGAGATGACAAAGGAAAGTCTTGATACCTACTATGATGAATTAGGAAAGACTCTTGGTGAGGCACTGCTCACACCTACCCGCATCTATGTAAAGGCAATGAAGAGTATGAAGGATGCTGGCGTAAAGGTAAAGGCATGTAGCCATATTACTGGAGGCGGTTTCTACGAGAATATCCCGCGTATGCTCAAGGATGATACCGTTGCTGTAATCGAGAAGAACAGCTACCCGATTCCGCCAATCTTCACTTTAATGGCAAAGAAGGGAAACGTTGATGAGCAGATGATGTACAACACCTACAACATGGGTCTGGGACTTGTCATCGCAGTGGATCCGGCACAGGCAGATGCAGCCATCGCAGCTATCGAAGCAGCTGGTGAGAAGGCATACCGTGTTGGAAGCATTGAAGCTGGAGAGAAGGGTGTTATCTTAAAATGAGTAAGTTAAAGATCGCAGTGTTAGTCAGCGGCGGAGGCACCAATCTGCAGGCTATAATTGACAAGATCGCGTCTGGCGAAATCACAAACACCGAGATCGCACTCGTTTTTTCAAACAACCGTAAGGCATATGCATTGGAGCGCGCAAAAATGGCAGGGATTCCTGCCAAAGCGCTGTCTCCAAAGCAGTTTGAAAACAGAGAGGCATTTAACGATGCCGTGCTTGAGGTGATTGAAGAAAGCAAAGCTGATTTGATCGTACTTGCAGGTTGTCTTATGTATATCCCGCCAAAGCTGATTGAAAAATATCACAACCGGATTATCAATATTCATCCATCCTTAATCCCGTCCTTTTGCGGAAAGGGTTATTATGGCCTGACAGTACACGAAAAGGCACTAAAGCGCGGTGTGAAAGTGACAGGTGCTACAGTTCATTTTGTGGATGAGGTACTTGATAATGGACCAATCATTTTGCAAAAGGCAGTAATGATTGAAGAAGGCGATACACCAGAAGTTTTGCAGCGCCGTGTTATGGAACAGGCAGAGTGGGTTATTTTGCCAAAGGCAATTGATTTGATTGCAAATGGAAAAATATCGGTTGAAAATGGAATTGCCCATATCAAAGAGTAAATAAAAAGTGAAGGAAGGTTGCAGGCAATATGAAGGTACTGATTATAGGAAGTGGCGGAAGAGAGCATGCCATTGCATGGAAGCTAAGTAAAAGCCCAAAGGTAACGAAGTTATATTGTGCACCAGGAAATGCCGGAATTGGACAGATCGCTGAGTGTGTTCCGATTTCTGCCATGGAATTTGACAAGTTGGCTGATTTTGCACAGGAAAACGGCATTGATCTTACAGTTGTAGGTATGGATGATCCTCTTGTAGGCGGCATTGTTGATGTATTTGAGGCGAGAGGCCTACGTGTATTTGGACCTCGCAAGAATGCAGCAATTTTGGAGGGTTCCAAGGCTTTTTCCAAGGATCTCATGAAAAAGTATGGTATTCCAACTGCCGCATATGAGAATTTCCATTCTCCAGAGGATGCAATCGAATATTTAAAAACTGCGAAAATGCCAATCGTATTAAAGGCTGATGGACTTGCACTTGGAAAGGGCGTTTTAATCTGCAATACAAGAGAAGAAGCCATGGAAGGTGTAAAGACACTGATGCTTGACAAGCAGTTTGGTGCTGCCGGTGATACTATTGTTGTTGAAGAATTTATGACAGGAAGAGAAGTTTCTGTTCTTACCTTTGTAGATGGAAATACCTATCGCGTAATGACAAGCGCACAGGATCACAAGCGTGCAAAAGACGGCGATCAGGGCTTAAACACAGGTGGTATGGGAACCTTCTCACCAAGTCCATTTTATACAAAAGAAGTTGATGCATACTGCAGAGAGCATATCTATCAGCCAACGGTTGATGCAATGCGTTCTGAAGGACGTACCTTCCAGGGTATCATTTTCTTTGGACTTATGTTGACCAAAGAAGGACCAAAGGTGCTTGAGTATAATGCGCGTTTCGGAGATCCAGAGACACAAGTTGTTCTTCCACGTATGAAGAATGATATTGTGGATCTGTTCGAAGCCTGCATTGATCAGACACTTGACAAAATTGATCTTCAGTTTGAGGATAATGCAGCTGTATGTGTTGTTTTGGCATCTGACGGCTATCCAGTTCACTACGAAAAAGGTCTTCCAATTTCTGGTCTTGAAGCTTTTGATGGCAAAGATGATTACTTTGTATTCCATGCTGGAACAAAGAAGCAGGGCGATACATTTGTGACAAACGGAGGACGAGTTCTTGGTGTAACAGCAACAGGAAAAGATCTAAAGGAAGCGCGTTCAAAAGCTTATCAGGCAACCGAGTGGATCTCATTTGACAATAAGTATATGAGACATGATATCGGAAAGGCCATTGATGAGGCATAATACAAAAAAGAACTCCTCTTTGAGGGGTTCTTTTTAATTCTGGTTTCTTGCAATTATCTTAACAATTCAAGCAAATCTATTGACAGAACACATTTTGTGCTTTAGTATAGACAAGTACGGTAAATGTTGATAAAACAAAGCAACACAAAAAAAGAACAGATAATTTGGAGGATGAAAACATGAGACGTTTTGCAGGGCTGTTTATGGCAGCATGCATGACCGTAGCTGTTCCTGCAGCAACGGTTTTCGCAGACGAAGTCGCAACCGAGTCAGTTGAAGCATCAGCTGAGACTGATGGTGAGACAAACGCAGAAGAACAGGATTCAAACGCTGAGAGTCAGGAAGAATCTCAGGAAACAACAGATAATACGACACAGGAATTAAATATTGCACAGTCACTTGACGGAGTAACACTTCCGGCAGACTCTGAGCAAATTACGTATACTTATCATGGAAATGTATGCAACGCTGCTAAGACAGCAACAGGACTTTATCTGCTGCCAGTTGTACAGGATGATTCAAGCGTTGTATGGTATGTATACAATGAGGAGACGGATAAGGCTATCCCATATGTAGCATTTACGTCTGTAACAACTTCTTATGCAATTGTTCTTCCTAATGATGATGTAACTGTTCCAAGCGGATATGAGCGTGTAGATATTAATGTCAGCGGCCGCGTTGTTCCAGCATGGTTTAAATCAGCAGCTGGTGACGAAAATATGTATCTGATTTATGCACAGGATTCTGATGGAAATCAGGGCTTTTATCGTTTTGATGGATCAAATGGTTCCTGCCTTCGCTATGTAGCTGATCCTGATACTGATCTGCAGGCATCAGCAGACAGCTTAAGTGCAGAGCTTTCAAGATTACAGGAAGACTATAATTCCATGTCTTCCCAGAATAGTGATGAGATTGAGAAATTAAATAATTCTGCAAATCTGCAGCAGCAAAATTATAACAATCTGAAGGAAAAGGTAGAGAAGTATGGTATGATCGGTGTTGCAGCATTGGGAGCTGTGACATTACTGATGCTGATTTTCTTTATCCGTATGATCTCAAAGTCTTCTAAGCTTAAGAAAGCAAATAAGAAGGTTACTGAGCTTGAGAACGCAGCTAAGACACGTGCACAGCAGGCAAGACCAAGATCAAGCCAGCCATCTACAAGAAGAGTACGCAGCGAGCATATGGGTGATACAAGAATGACAGAAGGCCGTGAGGAGGGTACCTCCAGTGTACGTCGTGTTCCAAGAAATTCTGATAGAGGTTTCGAGCAGAGTACAACTACATCTAAGGTTACACGTGTATCAAGAGAAGAAAGTTCTGAGCGTACACAGGGGGCAAGACCTGTAAGACAGCAGCCTTCAAGCCAGGCAAGACCGGCTAGAAGACCAGAGACAGCTGCTCCAAGAGCACAGCGTCCGGCTAGACCGACAAATGCACAGCAAAGACCGCAGCGTCCGACTAGACCAGCTGATTCCCGTCCATCTGGCGAGACTAAGATTTTTGATAAGGCTCCTGCAGAGTTAAATGATCTTGATGATGTAACACAGAGCACATCTTCAACACAGTCAAACGTTGCAGCAGCTGATATTGATAAGATCAGCGAGCAGTTAAATAGTCTTCATGCAGCAGAAAGCTCACCGATTGAAGATGATTTCATCGAAGTAGAGAGCACAACTCCAGAAGATATTTATTCAGATGATGACGATGATGATTTTTCTTTAACAGATTTTAAGGATATCTGATTCTAATAAATTTTGATACTAATTTGATATTAAGAAGGAATTAAGCAAACCAATTGGCAGGCGAAATTCCTTCTTTTTTTGTAACTATTTAAAGCAGTACAAAATTTACTGAAAGTAATCTTCTTTCTGAAACTTTTTGGATTCTTTTATACTTGCATTCTATGAAGATTTGTGTAATAATAAATTTGTTGCAGGCAAAAAATGCCGCTAGGAATAAAATAATCGAATATGCAGTTGAAACGAAGGAGAGGACAATGAGAGCATTAATCAGTGTATCAGACAAAACAGGCGTAGTAGAACTTGCCAAAGAGCTAGAGGCGCTTGGGATCGAACTTATTTCAACAGGAGGAACCTATAAGAAGTTAGCAGAGGCTGGCGTAAAGGCGATGGAGATCTCCGAACTTACAGGCTTCCCGGAATGCCTCGATGGCAGAGTAAAGACATTGCACCCAGTTGTACATGCTGGATTATTGGCAATGCGTTCAAACCCAGAGCATATGAAGCAGCTTAAGGAGTTAGGTATTGAGCCAATTGATCTGGTAATTGTAAATCTGTATCCATTCAAGGCTACTATTTTAAAGGATGGCGTAACAAGAGCAGAGGCTGTTGAAAACATCGATATCGGCGGACCAACCATGCTGCGTGCTGCTGCTAAGAACTATCAGGATGTTGCTGTTGTGACAGATCCATCTGATTATGAGAAGATTCTTGCAGAGCTTAAGGCAGACGGACAGGTAAGTCTTGATACAAAGTTTTATCTGATGCAGAAGGTATTTATGCATACCTCCAGCTATGACACAATGATTGCAGATTATTTAAAGAAGGAGCGCGGTGATCACAGTCTGCCAGAGACGCTGACTATGACCTTTGAAAAGGTTGAGGATATGCGTTATGGTGAAAACCCGCATCAGAAGGCTGCTTTCTACCGCGAAATCGGCAAGAAGAAGGGTTCTTTGGTTGATGCAAAGCAGTTAAATGGAAAGTCTCTTTCCTTTAATAACATCAATGATACAAATGGTGCATTAGAGCTTCTTAAGGAGTTTACAGAGCCAACTGTTGTTGCATGCAAGCATGGAAATCCATGTGGTGTTGGAAGTGCTGATACTATTGAGGAAGCATGGAAGAAGGCATTTGCAGCTGATAAGGTATCTATTTATGGTGGTATTGTTGTTTCAAATCGCGAAATCAATGAGACCATTGCAAAGGATATGAAGTCAATGTTCCTTGAGGTAATTGTTGCACCGTCTTATACAGAGGGCGCACTGAAGATGTTAAGCTTCAAGAAGGATGGTTCTATGAGAAATGTCCGTGTTCTTGAGCTTGCAGATATCAGTGAAAAGCAGCCAGCAGAGGCACTTGATTTAAAGAAGGTAAATGGCGGACTGATTGTTCAGAACATCGACAGCAAGCTTCTTGACGGAGATGTTAAGGTAGTAACAGAAAAGGCACCGACTGAGAAGGAGATGGAAGATCTGCTCTTTGCATGGAAGGTTGTTAAGTTTGTTAAGTCAAATGGTATTGCAGTTGCAAAGGATCTTCAGACTGTCGGTATCGGACCTGGTCAGGTAAATCGTGTATGGGCGATTGAGCAGTGCTTCGAGCATGCAAATGAGCTGATCGGACCAGATGCAACAAAGGGTGCTGTATTGGCATCTGATGCATATTTCCCATTTGCTGATAATGTAGAGGCTGCTCATAAGGCAGGCATTACTGCAATTATTCAGCCAGGCGGATCTATTCGTGATAAGGACTGCATCGACAAGTGCAATGAATATGGAATTGCAATGGTGTTTACAGGAATGAGACACTTTAAGCACTAAAAATGAAATAATAAAAGTACCAAAGGAGGTGCTGCGAAACAGCAGCATCTCCTTTCTGTAAAGGAACAAGTAACGTATGGAAAATTTGAGTTTAAAAGAGTTTGCAGCGGCGCTTTCTGGAAAAGAACCAGTACCGGGCGGCGGCGGTGCAAGCGCCTGCACAGGTTCTTATGGATGTGCCTTAGGAATGATGGCTTGCGCACTGACCCATGGAAAGAAAAAGTATGCCTGCTATGAACAGGATATCAAAAGGATTGAGGGTGAGTTAGCAGTATGCAGGGACACACTTCTTAGCTGTATAAATGAGGATGCTCAAGGCTTTCTTCCGCTTTCAAAAGCGTATGGACTGCCAAAGGATACACCAGAGCAAAAAGCAAAAAAAGATGAGATTTTGGAGAAAGCACTGCATCAAGCCAGTCTTACTCCTATGAAAATTTTAAAAAATTCTGCTTATGCCATGACACTTTTGGATGAGCTTTCAGGAAAATGTTCGAAGCTGATTTTAAGTGATGTTGTAACAGGAGCAGCTCTTCTTGCAGCCTCTGCCAATGGCGGCTTTATAAATGTCGGTGCAAACACGGGGCTGATGAAAAACACTGAAATAGCGCAAAAGCTTAATGAAGAAGCTAAAATGCTTCTTTCCCAAACAATGAAGCTTCATGATAGCATCAGTCAGCTTATGTCATAAGAATAAATTAAAAAAGGAAGTGTGTCTATGCAAATCTTAAAAGGTGCGCCGGTCGCAGCAGCGATCCGCGATGAGATAAAAAAAGAACTAGAAGTGTGTGAGACAAAGCCTTGTCTTGCCATTGTTCGTGTAGGTGAAAAACAAGAGGATCTTTCCTATGAGAGAAGTGCCCTCAAGCGAATGAGCGGTGTTGGAATAGAGACAAAACTGTTTGTATTTCCGGCAGACATTTCAATGGATGATTTTTCAGCAGAATTTGCTGCCATAAATGATGATCCAACGATCGATGGCATTTTACTGTTTCGTCCGCTTCCGGCACAGCTTAATGAGTCACAGATTGTTGAATCAATTGCTCCAGAAAAGGATGTAGATGGTATATCTAGTGCAGCGCTTGGAAAGCTGTTTTCAGGAGATAAACACGCATTTGCTCCGTGTACTGCGCAGGCCGTCATGGAAATTCTCCATTTTTATGGCATTGAGCCGCAGGGAAAACGAGCAGTTGTACTTGGACGAAGTCTTGTAGTAGGAAAACCGCTATCTATGCTCTTATTAAACGAAAATGCGACAGTAACAATTTGTCATTCCCGCACAGCTTCACTGCCAGAGGTATGCCGTGAAGCCGACATTCTCGTAACGGCGATTGGCAAAGCAAAATGGGTAGATGAGCGTTTTGTTTCAGAAAAAACAATTGTTATTGATGTAGGAATTAATGTAGATGAAAATGGAATGCTTTGCGGCGACGTAAACTTTGGACAGATTGAAGATAAAGTTTTTATGGCAACGCCAGTTCCGGGCGGT
>ERZ779842.1948-NODE-1948-length-15423-cov-2.735034_pt1 | contig 15423 bp, 12 predicted proteins | sample MGYA00511095_ERZ779842 | MGnify/ENA primary metagenome ERZ779842 (study PRJEB29588, sample SAMEA2154036) | human gut metagenome | biome: human gut; feature: human-associated habitat; material: faeces | place: Denmark | collected 2008/2010 ... | reverse complement strand
CTCCTGCATAATGGACCGGAACGATCGCGCGAGTCTTATCTGTGATCGCCTGTTCGATCAGCTTCTCGTCAATATTCATGGTATCCGGCCGGATATCCACAAATACGATCCTTGCACCGCGAAGCACAAATGCATCTGCCGTTGATACAAAAGTATAAGACGGCATGATCACCTCATCGCCAGGCTGGATATCTGCCAAAAAAGCAGCCATCTCCAGTGCATGGGTACAGGAGGTTGTCAGCATCACATGACCCACATGAAAGCGCTCTTCCATCCATGCAGAACATTTCTTCGTGTAGATCCCGTCGCCGCAGAGCATTCCCCGTTCTACTGCGTCACGGATGTACTCAAATTCCTTACCTGTAAACGCAGGTCTGTTAAAATCAATCATGTATTTCCTCTTTATTTCTTATTCTTCATGGTTTTTCTACATTAACTGTACATTCCATTTTCTCACACTCATGTTGTAAATTCAATGCCTATTTTTCTGCCGGTGCATAATCCGGGATCTGATTATGGTATGCCACCTCCTGGCCGTTGGGATCCAGAATATGCATTTCCTCATAAAACTCTTCTGTGAGAAGATCCATTTCCTTACGATTCTCTGTTTTTACATAATATAATGCCAGATACGGATTAGGGCCATGCTCAATGACCTTCTCCCCTTCCTGATAAAAGATCCAGGGCTTTTCCACCTGTTCTTTCTCTCCCAGCCGGACTGCCGCAGACTGATCCCCGATGGTAAGAAGCCTTCCCTGAAAATAAATGACAGCTCCACAGCACTGTGGTTTATGAACATCGTGTTCTGCCAGCATTTTTTCCAGCTTATCCGGATCATAGAGAGATGCAAGAAGAAGCTCTTCCATATTAAAGCCATAGACCATATCGGTCAATTCATGCTCATATCCGAAAAATCGTGCGGCGATCTCGCAGACCTGGATACCTTCTCCCGGCTTCCAGAAAAACTGCATGGAAAGGGCTCCGTCTTTCTGACCGGTTCTGTCCGCATATGCCTGAAGAAGTTCTGTGGCAGGCTTTTCAACTTTTGACAATAATCTGGAAGGATACACATTTCTTGTGCTGATGGGGATCTCACCTTTGGCAACAAATGTCTTTTCACGGTCTGCAATACTGATCACATGGACTTTTCCATGCCGCACCCAGGTCATCATATTGAATTCATAGCCATCGTTATATTCTTCCACCAAAATCTCCGGCATATCAGAAAATCCTGCTGTTTTTTCTGCCCCGTTTATCAGCTCCTCCAGATCTTCGGATATATAGATCCCGCGGGAGCCGTATTTATCCAGTGGCTTGCTGACCACCGGATAACGAAGTCCCTCAAGCAGCTCTTGCAGCTGAGTTCTTTTGGACCTGTCTTTAAAATATGCGATCGGGATTTTTCGAAAGCCTGGAGTGGGAAGTCCCAGTTCAGTAAGCAGTGCTCTGGTCGCTGATTTATCACGATACCAGGGAAGCTGCTCCGGTTTCAGATAACAGGGGATTCCTGCCCGGTCCGCGATCTTTACCATACATTCCAGAAGAAGGTCGGAAAAGGATGTGATGATCCCATCGATCTCTTTTTCTCGGCAGAGACAGGCGATCCGTTCCGTATCTGTTACCGGGATCTGAAATGCCTCATCTGCAAATTTTCTTGCCGGACCATCCGGATATCCGTCGCAGACAATGGTGTAGTATCCTTTTTCGCGGGCCTTCTGCACCAGCTGCTCAAATTCTCCCAACGTTCCCAGTATCAGCAATCTGTGTTTCATGATTCCGTTTCCTCCCATTCTCTTATGGAATCCGCGATATACTGCATTTCTTCTGCCCCGTATCTCTGGTCACAGGGAAGCGGCAGCACATTGGCAGCCCAGTCATATTCCATGGTATCCCTGTCAAATTCTTCCAGGATATTACGCCAGTTTGTCGGCACAAAAATCTTCCGGCCTGCCAGCCAGCGTCGAAGCTCTAATCCGTTCTTATGATAATACGGATAGGCAAACGGTCCCTCCGGCACCTCCCCTGTAAAAGCATTCCTTGAAGGAAGAAGCTGCGACAGCAGACGGTAGTTCTGTTCTCTTCTTGTTTTGATACCGGAATAATCCATAGTCCTGAGGAGGTTTCCGGTCAGACGGGACATTCGGCGGATCTCCATCTCATGATAATTTGCTGCATTATCCAGCATTTTCTGATAGAAGGTTCCGGCATCATATTCATAACGTCCCAGAATATGCTCCATTCTTCCCATGGAATGGTCCAGAGGCTTCTTTTCCGGTTCCAGCTCCGCATCGGTAGACAGATATGCTCCGTCACTGACTCCGAGAAATTTTCTACAGGAGTACAGAGTGTCCACACCCGGCAGCGGTTTCTGAAAAAACGCATGCGTATGATCCACAATGATATTCCCATAGATTTTTTTATATTTCCGGATCTTATCATCGGTAAGCTGGCCATAATAATTTACCAGATATAGATATTCTCCTTCCGGAAGCGTTCTCTCCTCAAGGACCGGATGCAGACTTTCATCCATATGATAAAATTCTATATCTGCCCCGAATCTCTCACAGGCACCGGTTACGGAATCGCAGAGAAAAAATGGCAGGTAGATCTTTTTGCACCTGCGTGCTTCCATCAGCCACAAAAGCGCTGTTCTTCCGAGATTCACGCCGCAGAGATCCGGATAGTATTCCTGTCCCGCCGGTTCTTCCAGTTCCAGATAGCCGCCGATCTCTTTTTTCATCAGTCTGTCTCCTCCTGACGGATCACATAGTGCGGCATCTTTTTGGCCTCATTGAGAATATTCATGAGATAAATACCGATGATCCCGATCGAAAGCAATGTCAGTCCGAAAAATGCCAGCATCACGAGCATCAGAGATGTCCAGCCTTCCACTGAGATCCCGCACAGAAAATATCTCACCAGATAATAGATCCCCAGTAAAAAGCTTACCAGAAAACTGGCAATGCCGATGTTTCGCACCATAAGCAACGGAAATGCCGTATGGGCAGTAATATCATAGATGAGATCCTTCACAAGGCGGCGAAAAGAATATCCGCTCTTTCCATATGCACGTGCTGCATGCTGCACCGGAACATTGATGATACGGTTGGAGCTTAAAACCAGAAGATTTCCGATCTGCGGAAGATATGTATTGGTCTTCAGCATGGCTTCCACCAGAAACCGGCGGATCAGTCGATAACTGGTGATCTGAAGGTTCGGATCCTTGCCGAGCATTTTGGAAGTTGCCCATACAGACAGCTTTGTGCCCAGCTTCCGAATCAGATTATGCTTACGTCCTTCATAGCTTGCAATGATCACATCCACATCGTCACGTTCCTTCATTACATTGATCATTTTGGGGAGCTCCTCAGGCTGATGCTGAAGGTCATCATCCATAGTTACGATGAACTCTCCCTTTGCGTGGGCAAATCCGCACAGAAGCGCAGGATGCTGTCCGAAATTCCTTGCCATCTGGATGATCTTGACACGGGGATCTTTTTCCCGGAGTTCTTGCATAACCGCAAAAGACCGGTCCCTGGACCCGTCATCTACAAGGATCAGTTCAAATTCTTCTTTTATCGTTTCACGGAATACTTTTTCCAGACGGGTGTACAGTTCCTGCAGCGTATGTTCTGAATTGTATACAGGAACAACCACTGAATATAAACACATATCGTTTTTCCTCTCTTTTGTATCAATTGACACTTATCGTTTAATCTTATCATTTTCATTTCCTGTTGTAAACCGTTACATTGTTCAAACATTTTCTTGCATAAACCTGCCGGATGATATATATTGATTATCAGTCTATGATAATCGCATTTATGATATGGAGGAAACATGACAAAAATCAAAGATTATATTCAGCTTCATCTGAATATCCTGCTGTTTTCTCTTACCAGCGTTTTTTCCAAGCTTGCATCGGTTTATTACAATAAAGAAGGGCTTCATAGTCCTCTTCTCTATGTATTTCTTTTTCTTATGATCGCAAACTGTGGAATCTACGCCATTGCATGGCAGCAGGTGATCAAAAAATTTTCCCTTTCCACGGCCTACGCCAACAAAAGCGTCTATCTTCTGTGGTCCCAGGTATGGGCTGTGATCATTTTTCACGAAAATCTTTCGCTTCAGAACATCATCGGCATCCTGATCGTTCTGATCGGAGTCTGGATGGTGCAGAGATATGAATAGAACATTTATGCTGATCATGCTGGCCGGAACCTTTTTTTCGGCAATTTCCCAGGTACTTCTGAAGCAGAGTGCCAATATGGAATACAAAAATCCCCTCCGGGAATATCTGAACTGGCGGGTGATCCTGGCCTATGGTATCTTTTTTGGAGTGTTGCTCCTGAATACCTGGTGCTACACCAAAGTGGATATGAAATTCGGACCGGTGATTGATACTGCCGCCTATGTTTTTGTCCTGCTGTTTTCCTGGCGGATCCTGAAAGAAAAGATTTCCCGCGGAAAGATCATCGGAAATCTGATCATCATCCTGGGAATCCTTGTTTATACCTTATGATCATAAAAATGCCGGCAGCTTTATGTTCGCTGCCGGCATTTTTTTATTTTTTCTTATTTGCTGCGGATATAGTTGTGTATACACCATCTTCATCGAATGTATAGCTCTTTCCGTTTTTCTCAATAGTACAGTTTTTGTACATGATTCCTGTTTCCGGATCAAAATAATATCTCTTTCCGTCCAATTTGAGCCAGCCTCTCTGCATCTTTCCATTGGAGCCAAAATAATAGGTATGGCTTTCATTGTTTCCGCTCCATGTATAGAATACCTTTTTGACCATAACGCCGTCACCGCCAAAATAATATACATCATTCCTGCTGTTCATGTACCGCACATGTCTCATCATGTATCCGTATTTGGCCTGAAAATAATAATAGTTCTTTCCAACCTTTTTCATGCCTTTTAATGCATGTCCGTTTTTGTCAAAATAATATTTTTTCTCCTTATAGGTGATCCAAGTATTTTTCACAAGGACTCCATTTTTATCTACATACCTGGAAATATTCTTGGAATCTCTGATCAGCTTTGAACGGCACATTCCTGCGGTCTTATGGATATAATATTTCTTATTTTTCACCTGAACCCAGCCGTATTTTTTGACACCATTGACATAATAAAATTTCTTTCCGTTCTCTGTTGCCCAGCCGGTTTTTCCTTTATAGTTGCTGGTATCCGGTCTGGTGGATGCTTTGTATCCGGTCTGTACATGCCATCTGGGTGTGATGATCTTGGTATAATCAACATAACCGAAGTCAATATCTACAGTAGAATAAGACGGAATTCCCGCAACCAGACCCTTGGTGGTATTCAGATATCCGCCACCGTCACCATCGGTGGACTGCCAGATGGTATATTTGTACTTTTTCTTGTCAGGAGCCGGAATCGTATCACCATACCGCGCAAGCCATACATCATAACCTGTCATCTTGCTCCAGTCAAGCTTGTTGTCATACCAGTCTGTATTGCAGTAGATCATTGGATGATATCCGGCTTTTTTTACCTCATTGCAGAAGGTCTTTGCCAGATCCGCGATCTGTGATGCGGAAAGATTGCGCATCTGATCATATTCAATGTCATAAACCACCGGATAGGATACTTTATATCCATCCATTTTACGGATGGCAAGCTGCGCTTCCTTCAGTGCCTGCTGTGTGTTCAGCGCAAGGCTGTACACATAGGTTCCTGTCGGAACTCCTGCCTTCTCTGCCTGTTTCATGTTGTAATCATATGTCTTATCCAGATGATTCAGACCATAGGAGATCCTGACAAAGGCAAAATCTACATTAGATTTTTTGACCTGGCTCCAGTTGATGGTATCCTGCCACTCAGAAACATCGATTCCACGTGTGACAGCACCTTCCAGCTTCTGGCCGCTTCCGTTATAGCAGACACCGTTGATCTTCTTCCAGGCCTTTGAACTTACCCTGGAATTCTGTGTTGCCTTCCCGCTGGGGACCTTTTCTTCCTCAGCAACTGCCTCGCTTCGGTCTACGCCTCCGCCGCCCATGGCCATCGCTGTAGTTCCCATTGTTCCTATTCCCAGCAGTGCTGCCATACAGCCTGCCACCAGCCATTTCTTCCAGTTTTTCATTTTAGTTTCCTTCCATAAATTATGTTGTTTATTTGTGCATAACTTTTATTATACATATGAAAAAATGGAAAGTAAAGCCATATATGGAAAAAGACCGATGTCAGCTTCATACAGCTGAACATCGGTCTTCAGTTATTCTATATATTTCTTTCTGGTACTGTTCGGTAAAGATCACGGAACTTCCGGGTCTGTAGGATCAAAGTTTCCGGCTCCACGGAAGGTTGCCAGCGGTCTGCGGCCTAACGGTCCCTTGAAGGATTCATTGTTAACGTAATTTCCGCTGCTGTAAATGTGGATCGTAGAACCGTTACAGTTCTCAAATACCCACTTCGCATCAGCCACACAGGTACGGATACATCCGTGAGATGCAGGCTGACCAAGCTTCAGGTACTCGCCTGCCGGAAGATTATAAACACTCCTGGTCGATCCGGCTACGGAATGGATAAAGATTCCTCCCTGTCCGCATCCGTCAACATGTGTTCCATACTGTCCCCAGGACGGTCCCATCAGTGGCTGCCATCTCAGACTGCGGGTCAGTCTGTATGTACCATCCCATGTAGGTGTTCCGGAGAGACCTACAGAAACACGGATTGTCTTAACAGGAATCGTCTTGCTACTATTTGTGTATACAGTCATAACACCGTTGGTCTTATCAACCTCCAGGTAATATGGTCCTCCGTAAATACTGGAAACATCATTGCGGCGGTAACCATCCTTATCAAAGTAATACAGTTTTCCATCGATCCATCTGCTTGTATTGGTCAGATACTTGGAACCGCTGTCCGGATCGATATATTTGACCTGATCATAGTAATCGCTGACGATCACCCAGCCGGTGGAAAAACGTCCCTGGCTGTCCAGATAACCATTTACGGAACCACGCTTCATGGATTTATTTGTCACAACGGTATAGTTCTGCAGATAGTACCAGTATTTACCTACCTTCTGCCAGCCTGACTTTTTCAGAACACCGTTGCCGCCTGCATAATACCACTTATTCTGGTAACGGATCAATGTACTCTTGTACATCCAGCCTCTGTGCGCATTGGCATCTGATGTTGCAAAGAAATAGTATTTTTTGCCGATCTTTGTTTTTCCTGTTGCAAGCTGTCCTGTGCTATTAAAGTAATAGCTCTTTTTGGAGGACTTGTTTGTTATCATCTGGCTCTTATAGTGGTTTCCGTTTTTGTCAAAGTAAAACCATCCGAAGAACTGGCCTTTTGCGTCGGTCACCTTCTGCCAGCCATATTTTTCAACAACTTTTCCTGCTGTGCTTCCGAAATAATAAATCTTGTTGGATGCACCCGGGCAGCCATGCCAGCAGTTCTTCCAGGAAACTCTCTGGCCATTGCCTCCGAAATAATATCTGCTGCCTTTATACTTCACAAGTTTTTTTGTAATGATGCGGCCCTTGCTGTCTGAAACATAATATGCGTTATTCTGCGCCTTCGCCATTGTATTCGTCATAACATAGCCGCTGGCATTCAGCATATATCGATATTTCTTGGACATTACAGGTGATACATAAACTCCATGTTTCATGATCTGTCCACGTGTGGCAGCCTTCGGACTACAATAGATAAAACGTTTTTGATTTTTGCTGTTTAAAACATATGTCCATCCGCCATAAAAAAGCTTTCCTGGAATCTCTCCTGCCTTTGATGCCGGCTGGAAGTAATACTGATATGTTGTGGAACCGGTTGTCAGCTTCAGGATCCCTGTTCGCGGTTTTCCGTTACGCATCAGTGTATAATAAGCATTTCCGATCTTTTTGATCTTGCCTACAAGGTTCTGAGCCTCTATGGATTTGTAATCACCCTGGGAATTATAATAGCGGAAAACAGTTCCTGTCCATAACCAGTAATTTCTCTTCTGCTGGCCAAGATTGGATGTCCACGGTGTGATTGCTTTTCCGGTGGAATCCGAATACAGGGAAGCTTTGGAGTTTTCGAGGAAATACCATTCTGTCTTCTGTGTTCCGGTATAACCTGCTGCACCTGGCTCACGGGTCATACGGCCGGTTACCAGATATCCGTCTTCATTAAAAAGATAATATCCCACATGTCCGTTGGTATTGATCTTAAGAAGACCATCCTGCGCAGTAAAATAATTATCTTCGATGGAACCTGTTTCTGATACCTGAGAAGCGTTCCCTTCATCCTGGGCAAGAGTCTCTGCGTTATCTACGCTCTCTGATGTTTCGACTGCCGTCTCTGTTTCTGCGGGTGCTGTCTCTTCGGATGTCTCCTCTGCAGACACTACATCTGCGGATGCTGTCTCTGCAGAAGCTTCTGCTGCGGATACTTCCTCTGTAGAAACTTCTTCTGCTGCTGTCTCCTGCTCTCCTTCTGCTGACTCATTCTGGAGTACCTGAGCCTGCTCACTCTCTGCTGCACCTTCCGGAAGCTCTTCAGTCTGCTGTACCTCCTGTGCTGCTGCAGCTGTTTCATCAACTGTTGTTTTCTGCTCTTCTTCGCTGCTTTCTGCAGGATCCTCAGAAGCTTTTCCCTCCGGAGCTGCAGATGTAGCAACCTTCTTTTTGCGGAGTCTGTAAAAACCGTTTGCAGAAACCCAGTCACTTGTCTTGGCAACGACTACACCGTTTACCAGTGATGCTCCGGTAGCAGAAGTTTCCTCTGCCTTGTTGTTCTCTACTTTGTTCTGTACTGCGGTATCTGCTGACGGTGCATCCAGTTCCTGTGCATCACCTGCACTGAAATCATCGCCCGGATCTGTACTGTCTTCTGTTGTCGCATCCGGTGTTTCTGTAACATCCGGTGCTTCTGTAGTCTCCGGTGTTTCTGTAGTTTCCGGTGTTTCTATAACATCCGGTGTCTCTGCTGGATTCTCCGGTTCAACAGGTATCTCTTCTGAACTGTCAGTACTACCTGTCTGATCCGCTTCTGTCTCCGGCTGCTGTACAGTCGTTCCCGCTTCATCACTGAATACATCCTCAGCCGGATCGCCGGCTGTCTCTGCTGCCATCTGCACGTCTGTACTTTCCAAAGCCGCAGCGCCGGCTTCCAAAGTTCCGCCCATGCATAATGTCAGACTGAGAAAAATTGCCACAACTCTTCTCTTCACAATAATCCCTCCTGATCATGCTGCTGTAAATAATTATTGTATCTGTTACGTATCATTCGCCCAGTCCGCCTTCGATAAGAGCCACAAGCGCATCTATCGCAGCCTGTTCATCCTCACCCTCGCAGACCAGTGTGATCTCATCCCCGCTTTTAACACAGGCACCCAGAACACTCAGAACACTTTTGGCATTCGCTGTACCTCCGGCATACTGAAATGTTATGGACGATTTGTATTTTATTGCCTCGCCGCACAAAAGCCCTGCGGGACGAAGATGAAGCCCTGACGGGTTCCTGACCGTTACCTTATAACTTAACATTGCTGCTGTCTCCCTTTATATTACTTATCCTTCAAGCCTTGTCCAAAGCTGTGATTACTTACTGACTGCTGCTGTCTACATTGGAAACCTTGGAGATTTTGATCTCGGCGGTTACATCCTCCAGCAGCTTGTAGCCTTCCGGAAGGCTGATTTTGATCGGTACTTCGTAGCTGCCCTCCTCCCAGTCATCCATGGAAAGTGCTGCTCCTACCGACTTCAGATCAAATTGGGAAAGATCTCCGTCTTCCGCCTGCACCTTCAGTTCAATATCCGCAACTTCAAACGCCAGCTGCAGATCATCAGGCAGACCCTTTACTTTGATATCCTCTGTCGGGAAGCTGTATATCTTACTGCCCTCCGGCAGGATATTGACTGTGATCCAGAGGTCCGTACTGGATCCAGATGTCAGCTTAAGGCCATCCGGAAGAAGTTCTGACAGGTTTACTTTCTTTTCTACGTCATTGCTCTTTCCTGAAATATCCACATTCTCATTATCAAGATAAATAGTATTTCCCTGAAGTTTCAGATTGTTCAGTGCTTCTTCACTTCCAGCTACGCTGAAAGTCTCCGGTACTGTCGTGACACTGTCCACAACATAACCTTCTGCCGGTTCTCCCGTATATCCCGCACTGATCCGTATATCAGAACGCACCTTCCAGAGCTTTGCCGTGACATTAACCTTTCCGTTGTTGTCAAATTTCAGATAGCTCATGGAATTTGATGAAAGTGTATCCTGATTCTTATCTGTGATGGTCAGTTCTGCGCCTGTGATCGTCGTATCCTGGTCGATTCCCTCAAGCTTTGAACTTACATCCACACTCACACTGTCTATCTTACCAACTAGGGATTCCGGTCCTGTAATACGGACTTTTTCCGGATTTGCGGTAAGCGAAGCAACCTCCAGCCCCTGTGCAGGCTTGCTGTCATCACTGGTAACGTTGATCGCAAATTCCTTGGTCACCTTTTTTTCCAGATGGACACTTAGATTCTGCGGTGACACCTGAATATTCTCTGGAAGTATCCCGGAACAGGTTGCTGTAATGGGGATCATTACAGGGTCTGTATCGGTAGACTGAGCCTGCTGCAGGTCTGCAACTGCCTTAATATCACTTGAGGTGAGACGGTTGACTATCTTCCGCTCACCTGTAATATAAACACGTACTGAATTTTCACGATCATCCTGCATGACCATCTCGCCCAGCTGATCCACATAAGCTTCATTGATGATCTGCACATCTGAGATCACAAAGCCTTTCGTAATGATAGGGTCATCAACATTTACTACGATCAGCCACACCAGGATTCCCACAATGATCGACATGATTTTCAAAGGGATGTTCTTAGTCAGATTTTTCTTCATGTTTCACTCTCCCTTTCAGCAGATTTCTCAGCTTACCGTTGTCAACAACCTTTTTATTCTGAGCAGAAACAAGTACTTCACGAAGCTGCTTGCTGTTAAGCCCTCTGGATAACTCACCGCCTCTGGCCACAGAAACCTGTCCTGTCTCTTCCGAAACAATGATCGTAAGAGAATCCGTAGCTTCGCTGATACCCACACCTGCTCTGTGTCTTGTTCCCAGCTGTTTACTCAGTTCCATATTATCTGAAAGAGGCAGATAGCAGGTTGCTGCTACTACGCGGTTCCCCCGCACGATCACCGCTCCGTCATGAAGAGGTGTATTATGCTCAAAAATATTGATCAGTAGCTGACTGGTAAGGATACCGTCAATATTGATACCGGTTCTCACATATTCATCAAGCCGGATCTCTTCCTCGATTACGATCAGTGCTCCGGTCTTAACTTCACCCATATCAAAACAGGCCTTTACCAGTTCGTTGATAGTCTTGTCATTGAAACGCTCCTGCACTTCCCTGCCGGAATCAAAGGGAATAATGTTGGAAACAAACTTCTTCTGTCCCAGCTGCTCCAGCGCCTTTCTCAGCTCCGGCTGAAAGATTACGATCACACCGATCACCAGCACATTAGCCAGGTTCCGGAAGATCCAGAGGATCGTATTCATTTTGAAGATATATGCGACCAGGATAAATCCAAGGACGATCAAAATGCCCTTCAGAAGGGTATATGCACGTGTAAATTTGATCCATGCCATAAACTGATATACAAAAAAGGAAATCAGTCCGATCTCAATGATATCTATCACGCCAAGTCCCGGAAGGGAAATTTTCCCAAGATATCCGACCACAACTGTCAGCACATTCTGCATAAGTCTCCTCCTTTCTTCCTGAGCTATTCCAATCGTTCCTGTTTAAAGATCCTTCAGCGATTCCTCCAGCTGTTTTTCGAAATCGATCTTGTCCAATCCCTGCGGTTTCTCACTTACTGTATTTTCGGAAACCATATCCGGCATCTTTACTGTATGCATTTCGTTCTTCTCAGGAAATACATCATCACTGAAAGACACAATATTGTCTTCTTTTTTTTCTTCTTTTACCGGCTCCGCATTGATCTTTTTGATACTTCTCTCAGAAGTGGCGACCGATGCCTTCGGAACGGCTTTTACGTAGTAATAGTACTCATCATCCTCATATTCCAGACGTTCTGTTCTGCTGTAATCTCCGCCAAAAACAAAGAACTCCAGAACAAATCCTGCCAGTACGGAGATCACTGTGGACAGGATCATCGGCACCATGGCTACCGTAATACTAAGGCAGAAATCTCCGGCAAGGATAACCAGAATATAGATCACGCCACCGGCAATGACAGCGATCCTCCATGCATAATCAAACGCCCGTGTTCTCAGAAGGTTCACAAACAGGATCACTACCACAAACGCGATCACCGTGATCCACATTGCCCAGTTGTGGACAAGTCCGTCAGAGATCAGCTTCAGTTTTTCTGTGATCTCTGCAGCAGGATCACTGAGTGCCGCCGACTGTGCATGTACAAACCGTATAAAATAATAGATCACAACACCGCATCCGGCCGGAAGCGCTGACAATGCGCTACCCAGCAGGCCTGCTCCGATCGGCATAAGTGCAGGAACACCAAATCCGAAGGAAAGTGGTGTAAGGATCATTGCAAGATTCTGTGACCTGCTGAATCTTAGGAACAGGATCAGCATCAACAGAATAAGAAGCAGCATAAATCCTGCCGTTTCGATCCCGACTGCATAACAGTGCCCGATCATCAACACAAATCCCAGAAACATCATCACGGAAACCGGAAGGATCGAACATACAAGCGCCAGGATCAGGACAACAAAAATATTATCCAGCTGTTTCATGTAACCCATATTGCTGTTGATCCAGAGAAAATAGGCAAATGCCAGAACAAACTTCAGGACCGGCAGTATATATACTTCATATTGTCCGTAAAATCTTTTGATATTCTGTTTGATCTCAAGTAAAGCTGTCATTTTCTATGTCCTCCTGCATTTCTCCGGACCGGATTTCTTTTTTCCTCCCGCCCGTAGATTTTTTCCAGTCTTGTAAGATCCTGATAATATTCCCTGACACTTTTTTTTGCCCGGAAATATTTCACAGAATACTGGATGTAGGTCAGTATCGAATATACAACAAGCACGATCAGATAACCGACGATGATATAGATCCCAACCTCGACCAGATTAATCTTATTCACATTATCCATAAGATATTCGCTGAAATATGCGGCAACGCCTGCAAGTCCCAATATATATCCGATCGTTACCAGAAAAAAGTTTCTGATCAGTGCAAGTCCAATATAATCACTTCGATAATATCTGCTCACCGGAAGATACTTCCTGCCTTCTCCATGCTCATACATGGCCAGACGGTTCATGATCTTCACTTTTTCTTCATTTACCATAAAAATAACTCCTCATAAGCTTTCTTTATCAGGAAAATCCCCGATATATGATCTGCATTACGCTTTCCATACAGTTATACTGTTTAACTGCAATCAAATTTATTGTAGCATAGTTCCATACCTATGAAAAGTGTTTTTTCGGCTGTTTCATGCCCTTCCTGCGCATATTGTCAGAAAATAAACTTTCTCTGCACCGGCCTCAAGAAGACACATTGCCATGGCATCTGCCGTACTTCCTGTTGTGTATACATCATCCACCACAAGTACAGAAAAACCCGGGATCTTTTCGGTTACCTGATATGCATTTTTCAGGTTCTGACGCCTCTGTATGGCATTAAGTTTTTTCTGAGATCTTGTGCTTCGTATCTTCTTTACCAGATGCTCATTCCATGGGATCCCCGTAAGAACACTGAGCCTTTCTGCCAGATATGCTGCCTGGTTAAAACCTCTCATCCTTTTTTTTCTGGGATGCAGAGGAACGGGAACGATCAGATCAGGCTTCCACCGTTCCAGATATTTTTTTCCGAAGACGCTCATTGCCTTTGCATAAAAATCCCCATATTCCCGACATCCGTAATACTTAAATCGTACCAGAGACTGTCTCCAGACCTCTCCGTACCAGAAAATACTTCTGCCCTCCGTAAAATGATGGGCACCCTTGCGGCAATCTTCACAGTATTCCTCTTCCATTTTTACCGGTCTTCCGCATTTCATACACCTGGGACCGGATATAGGCCTGACCTTTCCGGAACACTCCGGACAGATCAGCCGGTCTTTTTCTTTCAGTATCTGATGACACAGCGGGCATTTTTTCGGGTAAAGCATGTCCAGTAAAAAATCTGCTGTTTTTTTCAAGAAAGTCCTTTCTCCCCGATGGCGCTCTCCTTCTGTTCAGATTCATCCAGCTCCCGGATCCGTCTGTCCAGAGAGCTGTATCTCTGCTGCTGTTTTTCATTACGGATCATCTCCGCAAAAGTGGTCTCGCTGCCTACTACGGTAACACATTTTCTGGCTCTGGTCACTGCTGTATACAGAAGATTCCGATTCATCAGCATCCTTGGTCCGGAAAGGATCGGAAGGATCACTGCCGGATATTCTGAGCCCTGGGACTTATGTATGGTCACTGCATAGGCAAGTTCCAGTTCCTCAAGCTGTTTGAAGGAATATTCTGCCTGTCTGCCATCCTCAAATTCCACGGTGGCCGTTTCCGCAAATTCATTGATCTCCGTCATAATACCGGTATCTCCATTAAACACGCCCACACCTTTATCCACAGGAATCTTGTATCGTCCAAGGATTTCCCACTCCAGCTGGTAATTGTTCTTCACCTGCATCACCTTATCCCCTTCACGGAAAAGGCGCTGTCCGATCTCTTTCTCCTTTTTCTTTTCATCCGGCGGGTTCAGATATCTCTGAAGTATCTGGTTCAGCCGCTCCACACCTAAAAGTCCCTTACGCATAGGCGTGAGCACCTGGATCTCATAGGGCTTTGCATCTACATAACGCGGAAGCTTCTCCTGGATCAGTGCGATCACCACACGGATAATGATGTCCGCGTCATATCTTTTCAGAAAAAAGAAATCCCGGCTCTTGTTATTGATGGTCACCTGCTCGCCCCGGTTGATCTTATGTGCATTCACCACAATATCACTTTCAGATGCCTGGCGGAAAATCTTTTTCAACTCTACTACCGGAAAACAGCCGCTGCGGATAATATCCCTCAGAACATTTCCCGGGCCTACACTGGGAAGCTGATTTTCATCACCTACCAGGATCAGTCTGGTCCCTGCTGTCACTGCAAGAAGCAATGAATGCATCAGTGCGATATCTACCATGGACATCTCATCAATGATGATCACATCCGCTTCCAGCGGATTCTCCGAATTCCTGTCAAAATGAACTGCACGGCCTTCCTGCTCTTCCTCCGGCATTCCATTCAGCTCCAGAAGTCTGTGGATCGTCTGAGCCTCGTATCCGGTAGCCTCTGTCATTCGCTTGGCTGCACGGCCGGTGGGAGCTGCAAGCCGCAGCTCAGCGCCTTCCTCTTCAAAATAACGGATAATCGCATTGATCGTTGTAGTCTTTCCGGTTCCCGGCCCGCC
>ERZ779842.1929-NODE-1929-length-15561-cov-3.331807_pt1 | contig 15561 bp, 9 predicted proteins | sample MGYA00511095_ERZ779842 | MGnify/ENA primary metagenome ERZ779842 (study PRJEB29588, sample SAMEA2154036) | human gut metagenome | biome: human gut; feature: human-associated habitat; material: faeces | place: Denmark | collected 2008/2010 ... | reverse complement strand
CAAAATCTTTTGGCTTGTAATTTGTGATATTTGATGTGTTCATAATAATTTACTCTTTTGAGTAAATTCAAACACATTTAATCATATCAGTCAACAGTTTTGATCACTTAAGATATTCTCCTGATATTTTCTGAGAACAAAATACATGATCGTTCCGATCCCCAGCCGGCTTGTGGCCCAGACCTTTCCACCATGATCCTCCATGATCTTCTTTACGATGGAAAGTCCGATACCGCTTCCTCCCTTGGAAGAATTTCTGGAAACATCGGTACGGTAAAAACGGTCAAAAATATACGGCAGATCCTTGGCGGCAATCCCCTTGCCGTTATCCTCGATCTCCACCTGGATAAAATCACCCACATCCTTCACCCGAAGCTGGATGATCCCCCTTGGCTTCTCCATATACTTAATGGCATTACTCACGATATTATGGATCACACGGCGGATCTGCTCACCATCCGCAATAACCTGCACACCCTTCTCCACATAATTGGCATACACAAGCTCGATCCCCCTGGTCTCCATCTCAAGCCCAAGCTCCTCCGCACAATCCGAAAAATAATCCTCCACATTCAGCTTGCTGAACGTATACGGAATACGGTTGGTATCGATCTTGGAATAAAAGGTCAGCTCATTGATCAGATGATCCATCTCATTGGTCTTATTATAAATGGTACGCACATACCGGTCCATCTTCTCCGGCGTATCCGCCACACCATCCATGATCCCCTCCACATAACCCTTCACCGCAGTGATCGGCGTCTTCAGATCATGGGAAATATTGCTGATCAGCTCCTTATTCTCCTTATCCATCAGGATCTTCTCTTCCGTGGACTCCTTCAGACGCTTACGCATCTCCTCAAAATCCTGGCAAAGCTGGGAAAATTCATCATTCCCCTCAACCTCCAGCACAAAATCCAGATTCCCCTCCTTGATGTTCTTGGTAGCCTTCTTAAGCTTCACCAGCGGAACCGCAATACTCCGATAGATCCACAGCCCTACGGACAATGCGGTAAAAACAAGGATGATCGTTGCGGTCAGGATCATATCCTTGGCCATCAGCTTCACCTGGCTGCTGGAAGACTGCGGCAGCGAAATATCATAGACCATCTGGCTGGAATCCGAAGCCTGGCTGCTGCTCTCCTGCACATGCTTCGCCTGCGTCTGGCTGAACCCGTACAGACTTGCGGAAAAAAGAAGCAGCGGCAGCAGGATGATCGCAACGAAGCCCACAATAATACGTGTTTTTAACTTCATCTGTATCTCCGTCCTTTATAAATTCACACATTCACATACACGTATTATAACATAAACTATATTCCCTATCTCTAAATTTTCTATAAAAAACCCCATCTCACCATGCAAGAAGCCCCCGGTACTGGCACTACCGGGGGCTTCACTCTTTGTTCTTTTGAAACGATTATTCGTAGCTGTTGCAAAGATACTTCTTCAGAGTCTCAACCTTGTCCAGATGCTCCCATGGAAGATCAACATCTGTACGGCCGAAATGACCATAAGCAGCAGTCTGCTTGTAGATCGGACGGCGAAGGTCAAGCATCTTGATGATACCAGCCGGACGAAGATCAAAATTCTCACGAACGATCTCAACAAGCTTAGTCTCAGAAAGCTTACCTGTTCCGAAGGTATTCACACTGACAGAAGTCGGATGCGCAACACCGATCGCATAGGAAAGCTGGATCTCACACTTGTCAGCAAGACCGGCTGCAACAATGTTCTTTGCAACATAACGTGCAGCATAAGCAGCAGAACGGTCAACCTTTGTGCAGTCCTTACCGGAGAAAGCACCGCCGCCGTGACGTCCTGTTCCGCCGTAGGTATCAACGATGATCTTACGACCTGTCAGACCACTGTCACCGTGAGGTCCGCCGATAACAAAACGACCTGTCGGATTGATGAAATACTTCGTATCCGCATCAACCATATCAGCCGGAATGATCGCATCAAAAACATACTTCTTAATATCCTCATGGATCTGCTCCTGAGTAACATCCGGATCATGCTGTGTAGAGCATACAACAGCATCGATTCTCTTCGGCTTGCCGGCCTCATCATACTCAACAGTAACCTGAGTCTTTCCATCTGGTCTTAAATATTTCAGAGTGCCGTCCTTACGAACCTTTGTCAGCTGCTGAGCAAGCTTGTGAGCCATGTTGATGGCATATGGCATATACTCCTCAGTCTCATTGGAAGCATAACCAAACTGAAGACCCTGGTCACCGGCACCGATGGAATCCAGCTCGTCCTCATTCATATCGTCCTCTTTCTGCTCAAGAGCCTTGTCAACACCCATAGCGATATCTGTGGACTGCTTGTCAAGTGATGTGATAACCGCACAGGTATCTGCGTCAAAGCCATAATCCGCATTGTCATATCCTATCTCACGGATAGTATCGCGAACGATCTTCTGGATATCAACATTAGCCTTGGTTGTGATCTCGCCCATAACAAGTACAAGACCTGTTGTCGTAGCAGTCTCGCATGCAACACGGCTCATCGGATCCTGTGCCATCATAGCATCAAGGATCGCATCGGAAATAGAGTCGCAGACCTTGTCAGGATGACCCTCAGTTACAGATTCAGATGTAAATAAAATTTTCTCCATGATCTTCTCCTTTTGTAATAAAACAATGGTTATATACATAAAAAACAGCCCGTACAATCCGGACTGTTTAAATTCTGTAAACAATCCTCTTATTGTTCGATTGCTCGCTCAGGTTGGCACCTTCCTGGGTTATCCGGGGTTGCCGTGGCTTCATAGATCCTTTGTATCTCCACCACTCTGAATAAAAGGCTATCTTTTATGAAATTTACTGCAACACATACAATATACTTATCATACCAAAATGTCAAGAGCAATTTTCGAGAAAAAATATCACCCGCTGCTTTTTCATCCCCAATACATAAATATTCCAAAAAAAGAACCGGGCATCCACATCGCCCGGTTCTTCCATCGATCATCCTTCAGAATGATCCGTTATTTATTTTTTCTTCTTTCTCTTAACTCCATAAGCTGCACCACCGCCAACAATGATCGCTGCTGCAAGGATTCCAACCCATACGCCGATCGGTGTATCATCGCCGGTCTTTACAGAACGTCTTGCTGTACCGCTGGTATCGTTCGGAGCAGTTCCGCCCGCTGTACCATTATTCGGGATCGGAGTGATCCGATCTTTTCCACCATGATTTGCTCCAGGTGTAGCAGTCGGAATCGGTGTCGGCTCGGAAGAAAGACTGTTAGTGATCTCCTTTGTTACAGTATATCGGTTATCATTATTCAGTGTAACCTCACCCTGACCGGTAACTGTATACTTAAAGGTATCATCATCAACCGGATTTCCATCCTTATCCGTCTCCAGAACAGTATAAGTAACACTGTTGATCTCCTGATCCTTTGGAAGATCCAACATTACCTGAACACTATCATTCTGTTTCAGAGTCACTACCTTCTCAAGCGTCAGCTCACCGTTACTCTCAGTGGAGAACACACCTGCATAGAACGTATCATCCACAGTAGAAGCAACACCATCGATCATCACATTCTTCTTAATGTTGATAAATCCGTTACGGCTGAATATATCGGAAATCTTTGTATAATAGTTATTTACATAAGCCACTGCCTCAGCAGCACCACTATCTCCACCGATCACAACCTGATTGGACTTCTCTTCACTCTCACCATTCGGCTTCGTTACATTGTAATAGTAAAGATTCTCCTCATCCACCTCGATCTTCGTATTCTGCTGAAGAAGCTTTCCGTCCTCATCCAGCTCAAATACATAATAGGTACCATCCGGAACATCCGTCCATGTAGCTGTACCACTGGAAGCATTCTGGATATGGATATCCTTTAAATAATCATCACGGAACGGGATCGTACCTTCCTGATCCGAAAAAACACCAACCTTATAAGTTACATCCTCCTTCGTTTCCAGAGGAATCACATTGTCGTTCTCATCAACATTATAGATCCTCTTCGTAACCTGGATCTGTGTATGCTGTTTCGTTGAAGTCTTCGGATATGCCTGCACATCATACATCCAGCCCTGCTCCTGATCTGCAAAAGGAACGGAGATCAGCATCGGTGAAACCGCAACACTGCTGTTCGCATCTGTCTGCACCACCAGATACATGCCCTCAGACAGATCGGTAACAGTAATATTACCCTCTGCATCAGAGGTTCTGGACAGACCCCACACATCCACGCTTCCGCTGCTGATCATATCTGCCAGCTTCTCTGCTGCTTCATACCAGCCGTCAGCCGTCGTGATGGAATCAAAATCGATTGCAGCGGCAGCCAGTGCCTCATCCAGCACGAAACGCACATTACCATCAAAATTCACACTGCCAACCTTGTAGATCGTCAGCCCTACATCCGGCAGCGGAGTCTGGTTTCCCTCCTCATCCGCCTGCTGAACCGTCAACGTCAGATTACCCATTGTTCCAGCTACATAATCCCCGGCGAAAACCGGCTGCAAAACACTCGTGACCAGCATAGCCGTCAGCATCAGAACAGCCAGAAGGCTCCGGAATATTTTCCCTTGCTTTCTTCTATTTTTCATCGCTCTCTGCCTCCTCTTTCCTTTCTGAAAGCTGTTTCATTCTGCGTTTTTTATCCTTGCGGCGGACAATCAGGTAAATCAGCAGAATCAGAATAACAAGCGCTGCCGCACCGCCGGCAAGAACCCTCTTCGGATCCACAACCGCAAGCTTCTGCGGAATCGTTTCGTCATTCTTAGTAACTTCTTCCTCCACATACTTCGTCCGAACACCACGAACAAGAAGTCTGTGGGTATTCACCGCATAAGGCGTACACGTAACCAGTGTCACATGATCCTCGCCCTCAACAATATCCAGGTCACTGGTCTCATCCGGAAGCACCGTCTTGATCTGATCCACCTTGTAGGCCAGATGCTTGCCAAGAATGTGCAGGATAAAAATATCTCCCTTTTCCATCTGATCCAGATCTGTAAAAAGCTTCGCATTCGGAAGACCTCGATGCGCCGCCAGAACCGCATGGGTGCTCTTGCCTCCGATAGGAAGACTGGTGCCCTCCACGTGACCCACACCCTTTTCCAGCACGGTCTTGCTCAGTCCGTGATAGATAGCCAGCTTCGCTTTGATCTTCGGGATCTCGATACTCCCCATCAGACCATCACCGTTCGGATCCAGAACCCTGTCATAAGGATGACTCAGCTCATAAGTATCCTCTTCCTCAAAAGCATCTACAATGGCATTCACCGGATGCTCGGCATTATACTCCTTCGCCTCTTTCCACAGCCTGTCATAGTCGTTGTCCGAAAGCTCTGTTACCGATTCCTCGTACTTACTGACCAGCTGGGCATTTCGATACTGGTTCCACATATCACTGATCGTGGGATAAAGGAACACTCCCGCCCCCGCCAGAAACACCAGAACGATAATGATGTTCAGGACAACATTACTCTTTTTCTTTTTTTTCTTTTTAGCCATAAACTATTTCCTGCGTCGTTTTTTGTTCTGAGCAGAATTGATACCGGCAACCAGGATCACCGCGATCACAATTCCGATCACAACACAGAGAGCAAGCATCGGAAGCGTCGGATTGGTGATTCCGGTAACCTTCTTCTCTGTTTTCTGAACCGCCTTCGCAGCCTTCATCGGAACTCTGTGTCCCCTCACCAGAAGTCTGTGCGTATTCACCGCATAAGGCGTACACGTAACCAGCGTTACATAATCATCCCCATCCGTGATACCCAGAGACTCTGTCTGCTCCGGAAGAACGGTAAGAATCTGATCCACCTCGTAGGCAAGCGTCTTACCCAGCACATGCAGGTAAAAAACATCTCCCTCTTCCACAAGATTCAGATCTGTAAAAAGTTTCGCACTTGGAAGTCCTCTGTGTGCCGACAAAATACAATGGGTACTCTTGCCGCCAACCGGAAGACTGCTGCCGAACAAATGACCGGCACCCTTCTCCAGAGACTCATATGTACTGTCCGTCTGGCCATCCCTCACGGAAAAAGCATCCGGAACACTTTCCTGCTTGATCTGTTCGTTATACTCCTGAGCTGCCTTCCACATACTGTCAATCTTCTCCGAATTATCATCCGAAGAAACACTGCTGCTATAATTACTGATCAGCAGGCTGTCCCTGTACCGGTTCCAGGCATCACTGACCATTGGATACAGCAGTATGGACAACCCTATCAGAAACAGCAAACCAAGTCCAATATAATTTTTCTTCTTATTCTTTCTCATAGGTTTCTCCATACTGTTGTATTACCATTCCGGCCCCCGAAGGGGCCGGGCGGTAAAAGCTTTACTACCTTGTTTTAATACTTGCTTTGTCGTTGCTTATAAATAATTTTTGAATTGAATCGATCCGGCAATCAAACGATTACTCCTCAGATCCTTTTCTGCGGCTGATGAAGAAAGCACCAGCAGCGCCAGCCATAACTACAACACCGATGATAGTGAAGAGGTATGTTCCCATGCCACCTGTGGATGGAAGGGAGTTGAGTTTTGTATCATTTAAACCACCTTCATTATACAATTTAGCAGTAGCAACTTCTCCGTCTACAGTAAGTGTAAGTGTCTTACCATCTGTATTAATAGAATATCCTTTTGGTGCTTTTGTTTCTTCAAAGTGATAAGAACCAACATCTAAACCTTCTACGTCAATATAACCATTTGCATCTGTCACAAGTTTTGAATCAGCACCTTCTGTATCTGGAGCATATTTATATTTTCCAGTTTTTTCTTCCTTTACGAACGTTAACGGTACTTCTTCTCCATCTTTATACAATACAAACTCAGCACCTTCCAATGCCTTATTCACATCACCATCGCCATATTTCATCAGAACTAATTCTCCAGTAAATAACTTAACCGGAACATTATTTCCGCCGTAATCTACACCTGCTGCATGGCTACCTGCTTTATTTTCTACTGTTGTTTCATTTACTTTTACGGTATAAGTAACTGTAATTTTCTTTCCAGCATTCGGATTAGCTGTATCTGCAACTAATTCACCTAAATCAACAATAAATCCATTGCCTTTATCATTTACTACGATTTCACCAACCTGGCCATCTTTGCCTTCCATTGTTACACTATTAACAGCATTTGGTCCTGTTAAATAGTAATCAGCACCAGTAATTTTATCAGTGATTGTAAATGTTCTGTTCTCTGCATTTGCTGCATCAATAAAAGGTACGTATGCTTCGATTTTATAAGTTACAATATCTCCAATTGCTACTACATGATCGGCATCTTCTGTTGTTTTATCTACAGATGTTGAAGATTTTTTAGCAATTACTTCTGTACCTGATAACGCTGGATATGGCTCGCCAAATCCTACATAAGCAGTTGCTGTTTTATAAGTATAACCTTCCTCTTCTGCTTTAATTGCATAAATACCAGCTTCACTTACTTCAATTTTTGTCTTATCTGTTAATGCTTTGAATCCAGTAAGTGCTGCAACTTTACTTAATGCTAAGTCAATATTTGCTGCTGTTACCTGTTTTGCTGTTACACCAGTCGGTAAAACAACTTTAGGATCTTGAAACTTAATTAATCCCCAGATAACTTCCTGCTGTGCATCAGCGGAATCTTGCATTCCTAATGCTTCTATGAATCCTGCTCCTGCTCCATTCGTAAATGCCCAACCAGAAGTTGTGCTCTCATCCTTTTGAATGATCTGCATATACTCAACTTTTTCTGCATTGTCAAAATTTTTAAGTTTAATTTCAACATTTGCATTTCCATCTGCAAATACCGCTGTGCACATAGACAGTACCATAATCGCTGCCACTAATAATGCACCAATCTTTTTAAATAAATTTTTCATAAGGTTTGCTCCTTTCTTTCTCTGCAATTTTTCTTTTTCTTGCCCTTCATCGGCCATTTACAATTAATGTGTTACGATCTCTTTGCTTCTTCCTCCCTCCGTTTATTATTTATAAACAACAGGAGTGCAGTTGCAAGAATCGCTACACCACTGATTGTAAATCCATAGGTTCCCGGTCCACCGGATTCTGGTAAGGAATATACCTTTGCGTTTTCAATCATATATCTCTTATCAGAATTCTTTGCTATTACTGGTTCTCCGTCATTCTTTGTAACTGTAACTTCTCCGTTATTTTTAATGACGATTTTCCAAGGCTCAGTTACTAACGAATAGCCTGTAGCTGCTTTTGTTTCATTTAACAGATAATTACCTGGAAGCAATTTTTCAAATCCAAATGTTCCACCATTTTTAGATGTCACCCTTTCGACTTCTTTACCTTTAGTCCAGCTTTCATCCGCTTTATAAAGTGTAAACATTGCTCCATTAATCGTTATATTATTATCTGCCGCATCAACTTTTACAAAATCTACATTAGCCACAGTTTCTTTGTTAGTATAATCAACTTTACCAACACATCCTGGACCTGCATAATTTGCATAATCAACACTTCCAACGTTCAGTGCTTCAGCCTCTAATGCATTTTTGTTATCGTTGTCTGTACCAATTGTAAATTTGATATCTTCACTCTCTTCAGATTTACAATTTGTTACCTTTGAATCATTACTTGCATTTAACAACTGATAACCACTCTTGCTTACTTCCTGCACAATATACTCACCACGAGCCAACCCGGCAACAATGGCTTTTTCGGATTCATTATTCCCCATAGTGAACTTAGCGTCGGTATTCCCAGCTTTTACAGTCGCAGTTACTATTGTTACAAGATTTGATTCATCTGCACTACCTTTATAAATATTAAAGGTAAATGTTCCATCTTTCTTTGCAACATCTTCAAGCTTCTTAGTAATCTGAATCTGACCTTTGATAATATGGATTGTATAAACTCCATATTCTTTATCTGGATAATTCTTAGTGTCGCTATTTATAGCGGTTACTATGTGGGTCTCTCCACCAGCAATATGCCCATCTGTATTTGCTGTACTACCTGGCTTTTTGCCAACTGTCTCTGTCGGTTCACCAGCATTATACGTTACTTTCAGATAATATCTAGTAGGATCTTCTGTTGGATGATCCCCTGCCATACTCTCCAAATCAGTAAGTTCATCATTTCCAAATGTTTCATCTTTCGCCCAACTACAAGTAAGATCATCTCTAGTTACCCGTACTGGCTCCAGTTCTTTAGTCGTCTCATTATAGACATAGTTTTTGCTTTTCTGCAAAATAGAACTCAACATAGAATCTGGTAAATCAGCTGTCGGTGTTGGATCTCCTAAGAAAATAACCTTCTCAAGATTATCCACTGTCAGATCTGCTTTTACATTAACTGTTGGCTGTGGTAAAATCGCGTCTCCATATCCTGTAGAAATCTTGGAATCCGGTGATACGTTGGTTGGAACATTGTTGCCACCGATGTAATCATCTTTGGCTTTTACTTTAATAGATCTACTCCAACAAGCATCGCCGGCTTTATTTTCCTTTTTATTAGGAATTCTCTGTCTTTCCCATTTAATACACTGATTTCCCTTAGCATCAAGATAAACTGTTCCGTCTTTAACTTGGACTGTTTTTCCATCCTTTAACTGATCCGCTGTGATAGCATTTCCCTCTTTGTCAAGAATTACAAATCTCGGATCAATTACATCTGTAACAGTAGCATTCTGAATAGCAGTATCCTCAGTAACTGTATGTTGGATTTTCTCAAAAATTTTAGCAAGATCCTCCGCATTAGTCGCATTAAATGCACAACCTTCAGATGCAATTCCTGGATAATTTTTCGAATCTTTTTCATCACCTGCCAGGAATTTTTGTCCTCTCTCACTTAATGCAAAACCTACCGTAAATACTTTGATACCTTTATCCTTTAAGCTCTTAGCGGCAGTTTCTGCCTTTTGCTGATAATTCTTATCCCACTTATCACTAGGACCTGTTGGTTCTCCATCGGTAAACAAGATTACATATTTAGGATTTTTAGCATTATTCAAGAGTTCCAATGCTTTATTTAATGCTGTATCTGGTGATGTTCCGCCTGTTACAGACAACTGACTAACATTTTTTATCAAAGTATCCTTATTTTTATCAACATTTAACAATGTCTCTGTAGCATTTGTAACAGCTGTATTAAATGGCGCTAGTCCTATATTACTCTCAGATGAACTTGTAGCCGTATTTCTTATAAATTGATTTACTACTTCTTTTAACGCAGTTATTCTTGATGGCCACTGATATATTTTAGTATTATCAGAATCCCCAATCTCCTGCCAATAGCTCCCTGTAAAACCAGTATAATAATACATCCACTTATTACCTACATTAATCATTGGATACTTATAAGACTTATTATAGTAATAAATCTTATTTGGATTCAATGAATTTCTAATCTCATTATATCTTCCAACTTTACTGTAGTCTGTCTCCGTATCTCCCGCTGTCTGTGTATATCTCATGGAGCCAGAAACATCTAATGCCATTACTACATCCGCAATTCCACCTGTTGTTACTACGCTAGAACTTGTTGTTTTGGATGATGCTGTAATATTGATGTCATAAATTCTCTTATCCCAGTCGTTTACAGTTGCAGTCTTACTGTAATCCATACTGGATTCAATAATCTCCTGCTGTGTATAATTCATGATATGATACAATGAATCACTTGTATCTTTTTCTATCTTTGTCTTGCCATCTGCTTTATAAAGAGTTGCCACTGCCTTCTTATCATCAGATAACGTAACCTTTACAATCCAAGATTCATTTGATGCTTCATATCCATCAGGTGCAAGGTCTTCTGTTAATGTATATGTCCCAAGTCCTAACCTTGTAAAATTAACACGTCCTGTTCCATCTGCTGATATAGCACTCTGTGATTCTTTGGTTTTTGAATTTACAAGAGTAAATTGAGCACCACTTAACGCTTTCTGATCCTTATTGACTTTTTTGAGATCAAGTTCTGCAACACTGGCAAGTACATTGGTAACCACTACCACTGGTCTACTGCCAACTGTAGCTTCCTTAGAAATAACATTTCCATTCTCATTTGTTGTCTCTTCACCATTGATTAAAACCCGATCATATCTGTCCTTTGATACACCAAGTTCTCGAACCTTATAATTCTTATTTTCCTCAAGTCCAGAGAAAATTGCCTTCTGACCAGGTTTCAACGTAAACACATTATCGTAGGGAACGCCATTTATTTCTTCACGATTGAACTCAACTTCGCTATCATCGCTTAAAGTACCTGCAGTATTTGATGGAACATACTCCCCTTTGTCATCCTGAAGAAGTAACTGAAATTTAAACTCTACATTTGCATACTTCTCCTTATCCGTATTACTCAACTGTTTTTCAACCGTAACCGACTTCTTCGGAACTGTTGGAAGATTGAACTTAAGCTTACAGTTGGAATCACCCTTACCTCTTTCGAGATAATAGAAATTGATTGTATGCGCTGTGTAATCTTTAAAAATACTCTTTCCGCTAACAAAATCTCCTTTTATATTTGCATCATTAAATAATTTTTTTAAATTTGTATTAATGTTACTACCAACTTTAACTGTACCATCAGCAAAATTAATAGAACCAAGCACTTCATTATGAATACCACCAATATCCAACACCAAAACGCCATCGATGTAAACCCATACATCATCATCTCCAGAAAACTCAAATACCATATTATTACCATTAATTTTTCCGTCTTTTGGCTGAATGAATTTAGCTGACATTGTCATACCAAAATGGAAATCTGGAGATTTTTCTGAAATTTGAGGAATACCCCAGTATTTATGATCACCTAATGTATTGAATGGAAAGAAACTTCCATGTTTCGAACCTTGTTGTAGGTCTATTGGATCTTTACTACTTCCTGGTACCTTATATACAGTAAACTCTTTTGTATTTTTATTAAACTGTGCAAAATTTTTAGTACTATCATATTCATAGTAACCATCTGCATCTTGTTTAAATAAGTAATTTGCATCAGAATAAAACTCCTTGCCCGTACCTTCCTTCGTTGAGAATAAATACGAACTACTCTCTTTTTTACCCTTATCTACTATCGGATATGAATCTTCTCCCAATCTCTTTTGCATAATGCCAAGAGAGAGATCAGATGGCCCTCTATACTTATTATAATCCTCGTTTCCTCCATCACTTCCATTACTAAACTTCAAAGAATGACCTTCATTTATTCCAGCAGTATCGTAATTAAACATATTGATAGTAATACCTCTTTTAGCACTATCAACAGTTTCCTCCACACCATAACTACTAGTTGTCTGTACAGAAGTGAAATCATCTGCCAACCATACAACTGAGAAAGTAGAAAAACTCTCTGTTTCAAAGTTTGCACTTTCAATCTCTCCATTGTCGGTTGTACTTACTTCAGCCTGTCCATCGTTGCTCATATTAACAACTTCTGTGACATTACCATTTGCATCCTCCACAAAATGTACCAGAGATACATTCATGTTTTCCTGTGCTGTATCTGTTTCAGCTACATCTTCTGGGATTTCTGCTTCTTTGTAGGCTATAGATACCCTGACACTTCCGTTCTGCGGTTCGATCTTAGTTCCATCGTCATTCAGAAAACTAATATCGTATGCAAGAAAACCTGCTACTGTATAACTCTCATTTTCTGCACCCTCGTGAAGCTGTTTCTCGATATCTGCATACTGGTCAGAACCTTTCTCGATCGGAGTCACAACAAACTGTGCACCTTCCGGAATAACGCCCTTCGCTGCTGTTGCAGTTACAACTACATTACCAACTTCCTGGGAATAAGAAACTTCTTCGCTTTCCAGAACATCCTCAGGCTCTTCTGCCTCATCACTGCTGTCAACAACCTGTGCCATATCACTTCTTATGTAAGCCTCGGTTCCTTCCCAGGAAACCTTGTACCAGGTTGCTCCGTCCTCTGCTGTTACGGTATCCAGAAGTGTGAGCTGTGTTCCTGCGTTTACAGTTGCCAGAACCTCTGCCTCGACAGATGGACTGACACGAAGATTCGTATCGTCTCCCAGAACCTCGATCAGGCTTGTCTCACCATTCTCATCTGCTGCCGGAACATCCTCCGGGCTCGCAATATCCTCTGCCGGTTCTTCCACCACATCCGGATCCTCTGCCGGCGCTTCGGTAGGTTCAGCATCCGGATTCTCTGCTGCCGGTGTCTCAGCTGCATCCTGCTCAGGCTCGTCCGAAATATCCATTCCGTCCGTAAGCTCCTCTGATGCGATAGGCACCTCGTCCCCATTACCAGAAACAGCTTCTGCCTCGACATCTGCTGTCTCAGGAGAATCCCACATAACGGCAAAAACAGCTGCGTTGCCAGTCTCAACCTGAAGTGTCTGGATCTGTTTGCCCTCGTTGACATTCAGAACCTTCAGATCCTCGTTGGCCTGTAAGGTGTTAACATCAGTATCACCGGTACTGCTGTTATAATGAAGCTTCTCAACGGTTACACTCGTGCTGGCTGCATCGGTAAGCTCCGGTGCTGCCGGTGTCTTGTACTCAAAAGTTACTCTGACTCTGCCGTTCGGCTCGACTCTGTTTCCATCGCCATCAGCAAAATACACATCATACGCAAAAAAACCTCTCAGGCTGCTGCCCTTGTCTGTAGCTGCTGCTGAAAGCTTCTGAGAAACTGTATCATAAGATACGGATGAATTCTCGTTTACGCTGTCAGCCTTCAATGCTGTATTCTGCGGAAGAGCTCCGTCCTCCAGTGCCTCTGCTGTTACTTTAACAGAATCATTCTCATATGTAAGCGTCGATTGCTGCGCCTGTTCCGTTTTCTCCTGGTCAGCGCTGCTTACATCCGGTGTCGATTCTTCGGCCGCTGGTTCAGATGTAAATTCGCCATCTGTAAATATATCCTCCGTTCCATCTCCGAACGCCTCACTCGCGGAGATCGTATATGCACTCGGCATACAGGATACCATCAACGCCAAAGCCACCATAAATGCCAGGAGTTTTCTGATCTTATTATTCCTTAATTTTTTCATACCTTTCCCGCTTTCCTGTGTGTGCATCAACGTGTACTGTATTTCTTATTACTTTACTTCTGTTTATATTCCTTTCTCTTAAAAAAGCTTCATGTTTTTAGCCGGTGAGTAAACAGGTTACACCTTTACAATATTTTACCCTTATGTGATTGTAGTGTCAATATACCAGACATTTTTGGTAAGAATACTGACATTATCAGATGCTATCGAAAATCAGCCTTCAACTCCTCCTTCTTAACTTACTCGTTCACTGGTTCTTTTCGCCTGATTTTTCAATAAAATCTGACTATTCGTGGTATTTATTATACAACACTAATAGTTGTTTTGTAAGGCACTTTTTTTCATAAAAAAGTGCCTCTGTCACTATTTTAACATGAATTTCTTCAGCTCATCCCGCTTCTTGACATTCAGCTTGCAAAAGATATCCGTAAGGTAATGCTTGACAGTATTAATGGAAATCCCCAGATGCTCTCCGATCTCCTTATTGCTCCATCCCCCACTTGCCAGCATGGCAATAGAAAACTCCATCGTCGACAGCTCCCCCGTAACCTTTCTCCGGTTTTCCGGATTATGAAGCGCCATCCAGCCCCTGCTGAAAGAAATCACCCCTTTCGTGATACGCTGATACGCCTCCGGATCCCGATTCCGGATACAAGCCTCGACCAGCCCCCGCAAAAGCCCATGATGCTCAATAAAAGGCTCCAGAAACCCATCCATCTTCGCCAGCTCCCAGCTCCGGAGCATCTCCTCCTGTGCCTCCTGCTTATGCTTTCGGTTGATCGCACACACCGCCATCATACAGTGGATATACGTCATACTGATCGGATACGACCTCTCCGCCATAAACAAAGCAGCCTTCCCCATCCCATAAGCACTCCATATCTCCCCGTTAAGATAAGTATGGTGCGCCATCACATACGTGGCAAAAAGCCTCAGCCCCTCAGGAAGCATCCTGCTGTACTCCCCAAAAGCAGGCATCCCATCCGTAGGCAGATGAAGCAAAACCGCCCCCACATACCCCGCCAGAAGACAGGACGCATAAACATCCTTAGGAACCTTCTTCTTCATAGCAATCTTCACACAGGACTGGATTCCCTCCATCCCCCGCTTAGCCGCCGCCACATTCCCCAGCGTCAGATTAGAATACCCATACAAAATACACGCCGAAAGCTTCAGCTCAATAACCCTGCTGGACAGATACCCCCTCGTGATCTCACAACACTCCTCCGCCTACCCCGTAAAATAAAAAAGCTCAGCCCGCGCAATATTCCTCAAATCCACATCCACAAACCCCTCAACAACCTCCCGAGCCCTCCCAGGCTCAAAAGACGAATTCAAAAGCGGCAAAACCACATAATCACACATACACTCCACTCCCCTCCAAAACCAAAACCCAGGCAGCCCTCAAAAAGACCACCCTCAAAACCAAACCAACAAACCTCCGAAGCCCTCACACAAGCCACATCAACACACATCCGAAGCCCATCACACACCCCTCATCAACACACATCCGAAGCTCTTCTCTCAAGCCACATCAGCATACATCCGAAGCTCTTCTCTCAAGCCACATCAGCACACATCCGAAGCTCTTCTCTC
>ERZ779842.1909-NODE-1909-length-15709-cov-4.408713_pt1 | contig 15709 bp, 9 predicted proteins | sample MGYA00511095_ERZ779842 | MGnify/ENA primary metagenome ERZ779842 (study PRJEB29588, sample SAMEA2154036) | human gut metagenome | biome: human gut; feature: human-associated habitat; material: faeces | place: Denmark | collected 2008/2010 ... | reverse complement strand
ACGAAATTCCTAAATTGCATTACGAGACGATTATACTTCCTATAAGGCAAATTATTGAGCGTATGATTTGGACTATAATGAAGTGGATTAAGAGGAAAAGAGAGGAGCGTATTCAAAATGCAGACGCAAATTAATGATTACCTGCAATACTGCGTAACACAGAAAAATCTGAGTGGAAAAACCTGTGAAGCTTATCAGACAGACCTGATACAGTTTCAGACTTATATGAAAGAAACATGGGTGTTAACAGACGTATCATCGGTGACAAAAACAATTTTGACAGACTATATGAGTGTCCTGAATCAGAAATATAAGCCCAGGAGCGCTAAGCGGAAGCTGGCCAGTCTGAAAGCTTTTTTCAGCTATCTGGAATATGAAGAGATATTGACGCTCAATCCCTTCCGCAAGATACGGGTTCGATACAGGGAACCGGAAATACTTCCCAGAACAATATCTGCAGAGAATATGGAAGGAATACTGGAGAAAGCTTATCAGACAGGAGAGAAAAAGAGTATTACGATTAAGCAGAAAAAGGCGAAGTGCAGGGATGCAGCAGTAATTGAACTTCTGATTTCTACAGGACTTCGTGTATCGGAATTATGTGGGTTAAAAAAAGAAAATGTGGATCTGCAGCAGGGAGTTATCCGTATTTTGGGAAAAGGTGCCAAAGAACGTCTGATTCCTCTGGCAAATCAGGAGGTAGTTGTGGCGCTAAAAAAGTATGAACAGAGCTATTGGAAAGAAATAAAAATGGGAGAGTACTTTTTCTATAATAGCTGTGGAAGACCTCTTTCCGAACAGTCTGTGCGCCGTATGATCCGTAAATACGCAGAACAGGCCCATGTGGAAGAGCATATTACACCGCACATGTTCCGCCATACCTTTGCAACAATGCTTTTGGAAGAGGACGTAGATATTCGTTATATTCAGCAAATGCTAGGCCATAGTTCCATACTGACAACACAGATTTATACCCATGTGGCTATGCAAAAACAAAAACGTATTCTGGAAGAGCGGAGTCCGAGAAAACGGCTGAAGGTGTCACTGGGAGAAACTAAGGAAGGAAGTGGGAAGATGTAACTTAATTTATAGTTATCAAACAGCTTTTGGGGGCTACGTATGAAGAAAATACTGATTTTATGCCTGTTGGGAGATCCTACACAACCTGCAGGTTCTGTTGCTGGAACAGGCGGCTTCAATGCTTCAGTCAACGACATCATGAACTATTTAATAGAAACAAATCAATATAGCTGCACTTTGATCACAACTACAAAGGGACACAATATTTCCTCAAAACGTATTACCGATAAAATTACAGTGTACCGCCTTCCGTTAAATACAAGAGAACTGGAGACAAGCCAGGATAAGGCACCATTCGATAATATGTTACACTCGCTGGAAAAGCTGATAGATGATTTTTCTGAAATTTCTTTTATTCATAGTTTTTACTGGCTGTCAGGGCAGGCTGCATTTGAACTGTCGGTAAAATATCAAATCCCCTTTATTCATACTACAGTTTCTCTGGCCAGGGAAAAATTACGTTATCACACGAAACCGGCATCTTCATGGCAATTAAAATTTGAAAATACATTTCTTCCGAATGCATCTTATGTTCTGGCTATTACGGAAGAAGAACGTCGATTACTTATCAATGAATATCACCTTTCTGAAAGCAGGGTGATTGTAGAAGGTCAGTCTGTTGCAGAAACATTTCACAAACCATTATATGACTCTTATGGAATGCCGACAACTCTTGGTGTCGCTGAGTCAAAATTGCAGCTGGAAAAGTTAAAAAGTGCAGACACAACGGATGATTTGTGGTGGAATGAAAAAGCATTTATTTATGTTGGGCGAATTACAATACAAAAAGGCGTAAATATTATTATTCAGGCATGGCTTCGTTTGGCAGATCAGTATCAGGACCAGATCCCGGCATTATGGATTGTAGGAAATACTCCTTATGAAATTCAAAAATTTAGAGAGTCACTAAACATGGATCGTGCAAAATTAAACAATTATGAAAAGAAAAACCGGATTGTCTGGTGGGGATATTTATCTGCAGACGCAATCAGTACACTTTATCTGAGAGCTTCTGTTCTTGTTACACATTCCCAATTCGAGGGCGGAGGGCGAATGATTCTGGAAGCTTTATGCCAGGGATTGCCTGTTATTTCCACAAACACAGGTTTTGGAAAAGACTATATTTTTGACTGGCGAAATGGTTTTATTGTTCCCTATGGAGAGACAGAAACCTTAATGCTGCGTATGTCTCATTTTATCCAAAACCCATTTTTGACAAATGTCCTTGGAAAAAATGCTTCAGAAATCTTTAAACAAATGGAAAAACACTGGCATCACAAAATCCGAATCATGCAGTTGTATAAATGCTTTTCAGAACAAAAAGTGTATACAGATCGTACCGAATCATTTGTAGTTCCTGCTGAAGATTTCTTTGAAAAAGGAGCAATTGATACATACCCATATTATTATCTGCGTAAAACAAAGGAGGAAATTGCTGAATATTTGTCGGCCTGCATGCAACATAATATTAAATCTGAGTATATAAGGCAAATCAGCAATAAGGATATATGGCAATACCAGGAAACGGTGACCGTAAAATATCTCTATTCCAAATTAAACAAACGAACATTATGGAATGTCGCAGAAACAAATTCTGTGATCAGTGAACTGGAAATTATGGAAAAACTGGATGTTTGCTGTAAGCACAAATCAATTCTGCAGCCGTTGAAAAAAGACTGGGAAAATTCTATGCTGGTCATGCCAACAATTCCTATTCTTACAGAGTCAGAGATTATGTCTGATTATAAAGAAATTGCCCAATGTCTGGTCAACTTTGAAACCTTGGAATGTACAGAAAAAGGGTTGACTATATCAGAGTGCTGGAAAAATATAAAGGACAGTATCAGGATGCTGGAGCAGCATACGATGCACAAATTTTATGAAAATCTTCCGAGTGAATTAGAAAGCCACATGAAAACTTCTGAAAATACAGATGATTTCTGTTTTCAGTATGCACAACCAATAATCGGCCATGCAGGCATATGGAAATACCAGATTAAATTATTGCCATCGTGGCATTGGATTATTGCAGAGGCTGGTCTGGATGCCGGTGTCTTCCTGACAGAACTGCTGCAGTATCAGCCACAACGGAATCCGCATGATGGAAAGATTCTGCTGTATTCATTATCGGAAATTTTTGCTATCCCGGTGCTGCGGATTCTTTTGTGGGCTATTTGCAAAGCAACGGATGGCTTTCTGAAAAATACAGTGTATGGAAAAAGCCATTCCGTTGATTTGCAGGTATTATCTGTACTGGTTAATCTTTTTCGGATGGAGATATAGGTATATTTTTACAATTTCAGAAGAATTTTTCCACAATGGTCATAAACAGAATCCTTGAAATATTTATAGAATTCATCATCATTCAGATATACCGATTCTAATTCGGATGGTATCAATGATTTTATGGTGTCTGAGAAATAATCAAATTCTGCCTTTGCCTGGATATTTCTCTCTGAAAATATACGAAGCAGATAAAGCACAATACAAACACCTATGAGTAGCTTGTTGGCTTTGGCAACATGATATTCTTCGGAATTTTTTAACTCGGCTTTTCGCTTTATAAATATTTTCACAGCATTATTTAATAATTTTACAGCTTCATCATCCTCTTTTTCATGGATGCACAGAAAAGCTTTGTTCACCAGAGGCGGCCATAAATGAATTGTATTTTCCGTGCGCTCAAACAGGGCAATTGCTTTTTGATAAGATATTTTTGCATTTGAGATGTCATTGCGAACACTATAGCAATTTCCCAAAGTGTTGTAGGCGCGCCCGAGTTCAACATCAACATCGTATAGGAGCGCGTCCGCAATTATGCTTTTGGCTTCTTCTTCTGCTTCCTGGTATTTGTGCAGGAAAAACTTCATGTTGGAAATATTGGTACGGTTATGAAGCTGGTCCGCCATGGAAATTTCCGAATAAAGAGCAATGTTTTTCTGGAAGCATTCTAATGCATCACTTGAATTTGTTCCAGACAATTTTGCAGCGCAATGCGTATTATAAGAATACTCTAATACATGCATATCAGGGTATTGTTTCAGATATTGGGCAAATGCATTCAGGGATTTCTCCATGCCGTATACGTGTTTGATAGAGAGACATTTAAGCCATAATACCTGCTCCATAACTTTTGGAAAATGCAATTTTGCATTACAATCCAGACAAATTTTTTCTGCGTCACAGGCTCTTTTCAGACATTCGGCATGCCGGGATTGTATATGCATTTTTTTCATATCGAACAATATGTCGCAGACTTTTGCCTGGGAAAGTTCTATGCTGTCAAGAGACTCCTGTTCACACAATTCAATATACCAGCGAAGCCTGGCAATGTATTTCTCCATGGTACTATCTGAACCACCAGTAGTTTCCCATTTGATGAAAATGAGTCTTTCCAGAATGGCCAGTTTTTGACCTAAAAAGCAGTTGTCAATTAGTTTTCTGTCATCTAAATTAGAATAGGCAATTTCTAAAATATCGGACGCTTTTTGGTAATCACCCTGACGGGAGAGCAAATATCCTGTTTTCAAACATTCCTTCAGAAGTTCCGGATATTTGCCGAGGACATTCGCTGATTTTATATATAAAATAGATCTTTCGGTTTCATCACGAGCAAATTGCGGCAAGCAATTCAATATAGCTTCTGCAACCTCTTGTGTAGTGCGCAAATTTTCCCGCATGAATTTTTCCTGAATTGCGCTTAAGTACATAGTATGTGTGATTTTCAGTACATTATCTTCAATACGGAACAAGCCGGTAGATAATAAAAAATCGAACATTGAATTCTGAATTTCCGAAACAATGAGGGCAAGGTTTTTAAGAGAACATTCTCCATTCAGAAGTCCCATCGCAGAAAATATAGATACTAAGGGCTCATTTGGATTGTCGTAAAAAAGATGTTGTATAAATGTGCTGACTATTTGTATACTGTGAGCTTTGTTAAAGTAGCGGATTTCCTTTTCTATTTCTTCGGGTAAAAAATACTCATTATCTTGCAATTGTTTTTCCATAAGCTTTATAGCAGTATGCAGATGCAATGGATTTTCCGGAAGTTTATGGGCAAGAGTTGTCACTAGCTGTTTTTTCAAATGTGGAAGAATTTTTGAAATATAAATCTGCTTTTCTCCTTCTGAAAATGGGGAAATTGTATAGGAAAAAGAAGAATCAGACAAACTATCCAGCTTATTCAAAAAAATCTTCCACTTATTAAGACTCAATTCTACGCGACTGTCAAAAGGTTCTGGGATTTCTACCAGGAATACTATATTACTTGTATTTAATTTATGGATTAATTTATCTAAAAATGAAATGCTTTCCTCATGCGCTGAATCCAGGTTGTGTATATGAACACAATATGGGATTTTTTTAGAATAATGCGCAAATAATGTTTCTAAAATATCCAATAGACATGAGTGATATGTATCAGAATGTTTTTTATAATTTTGGGCATCTTGAGAAAATATAAATTTCAAACATTCAAGCTGATCTGACGTAGCCGGATCCTGCCCTATAACCTGAAATACCGTTTCAAGATCCTTGTCTGAACCTTTAAAAATTCCTTCCGGGCGAATTCCCCATATCCATTCAAGAAATTTAAGAAAAATTGCCCGTGATGAATCGAACATATTCATATCAATGTCTATAGATTCATAACCATGACTTTTCAACTCATCTACTAAAATGGAGGAAAGAAAACTTTTTCCACATCCTGGAGCACCTTTCAGTAAAAACAAGCCATGTTGCAGAGTATAAATATCCTGTAGAATACGTTCCTTTAATCTATCTTTAGAACCAGGGATATAATCCTCTGATGGAGAAGATTGAAAATTGTTCGGCTGCTCTACGAGTGTTCTTTTGGGACTCTCATGTATTTTAGCGGCTGATTGCTGTAAAAAAGTAATAAAATCGGGATCAAATTGTGTATTATGTTGGAAGTCTTCATCCTTAGAATTATACCAGGCATACAGTTCTTTTCCGTCCAACAGATGTATTTCCATATCGAGATGTTTTCCAAATTTCGCTAACTGCAATCGCGTATTCTCAGAAAAGGAAAGGTTTGTCGCAATATAAATAGCATTTGCAAAACGGTTAACTGCGATGATCAATGATTTTGAAAACTGGTTCATTTCCAGTGAGGTGCCTATCGCAGAACGCAATTTTGCTTCAAACAATATTTCGCCCAATGGAAACGCTAAAGACAGATCATGCAGATATAATACACCATCAAATCCTCCGTCTCCGGATGGCGGAGTGAGTATTGCAAATTTATTGTCGGTAATACCATACTTGTCCTTTAGATAAGCCAGTACAAATTTTTCAAAATTTCTCCAGTAGTGCTGTGCATTGGTTTTATTCATCATTTCCCCCAAAAGCTGTTTGATAACTATAAATTATGTTACTATATTTGCCTATAGTATAAATCATTTCCGAAAACAGAGCAATTTAATTTCACGTTCTCCGCATTGTACACCTGGCAAGGAAGCGAATTAAGGGGAAATGGGTGTAGTAAATTTAACAGGTGTATGTTAAAATTTAAGGAGCACGAGATTCATGGAAAGGAGGCAGATTATGGGCAACAATTTAATATTAAAGCGCTTTTTTACAAAAAATATGCTTCATAATTTGCTTTCTGAAGCAGACATGGATACATTTCATTATGTTGTAAGAAGATATGTGAAAAATCCTGAGGGAAAGCCATATGAAGAACTGATTTGGACGGTGAATATGTATTTTCCTTATTTGAGAGGCAGACAGTTTGAGTTAATTGCAATAAGAGAATTGCTTGAGAAAGAGCTAATTGGAAGTAAAATTATTCCCATTATAGAACCAGTTAAGTATACTTCAACACTGGCAAAAACATTAGCCGTATACAGCGAAAAAGAACATAAATGTGCGTTAATTATGAACCCGGGTGTTGGGGATTTTGTTTCTACGTTTCGAACCAAACCGCATGACGAGAAAACAGCAATTTTTAATGAAAAGTGTTTTAAATGCGTTGAGGTAAATGTGTATCATATTGCATCATTATTTTATGAAGCAAAACAGATAAAGGGGAACTATGCCACAGAAGATTATTGATATTACAAGAAGTGAATTTCGAAAGAGTTTTCAGAATCACTATACGATGTATGTAAACACAGACAACGGAATGCCGGAACGAACGCGCCGTCTTATTCTTTTTTATGCTGTAGAATGCGGACTGAAGAGTTTAATTCTGAAAAACATTGGTAAAAATACATATCAGGAAATGCAGGAATACTATGGTCTGTGCGGAAAAAAGATTCATGGACACGATCTGAAAGAGATGACCAGAGAAGTCGGAATAGAGGCAGCTTATCCATTAAAAACAATTAAACTGAATAAAGATCGACATATAAAGCCAAAGCAGTACAATGAGTTATGGCGCTATGGAGCAGCGGTTGAGGATGAAGCGGAAGAAAAGCGGGAAGAAAAAACACTGCTTCGGATTGCGGACTGGATCCGCCAGAGAATATAGGGGAGGTGCGGGAATGGATTATTGTTTTACATGGCATGACATACATGATATTTTTGAACAGAACAGATCAGAGTGGCCGGAAAGCTGGCGGGATGTTGCGGTTTATAGTGACAGCGTTGAAATTTATCAGAGGGCAGAAATACCACAGCAGGAGGATTTTGCATATCTGAAGCAGCTGCTTGGCCGTAATTATGTTCAGGATCAGGGACGAATCCTGATTGATTTTTCACAAAAATATCTGGATGTTGTGTTTGAAGAGGATGATGATGTAAAACTGGAAAAACACTATGCACCCCTATTCCGGGATATTTATTACCAGAAGAAGGCTAAGCAGACGGGGGAAAAACTGCCGGAGCTCCCGGGAAGCCGGATTATTGCGTTTCATTCTTATAAGGGAGGCGTAGGAAGAACACTTTCTCTGACTGCGTTTTTGCGTCAATGCTCTGAGCAGTATCCGGAAAAGAAAATTCTGGTTCTGGACGCAGATGTAGAAGCGCCGGGCTTAACCTGGACGGCAGGAGGCGGATATCGGCGTATCAGTTATCTGGATATTCTATCGGTGATGAACTATGAGACTATGACAGATGCGATTGTGCAGAAACTGGCTGAACTGACCAGGACTTCGACTATTTCAGTTCTTACGGATAAAGTAGAGGTAGAGCAGTATTTTCTCCCGGTATATCGGGAAAAAAGCCAGACTTATAATATCTCCGCTACTCCTGAAAAAGTATTGCTGACACAGGAAAACAAGTTTTATATTACAGAGAACATCTCAAAGATAGGAGCTGCACTGGGGGCAGAACTGGTACTGGTTGATCTGCGGGCCGGAATTACAGATCACTCTGCACCATTTCTGTTTGATCCACGTGTGGAAAAGTATTTTGTATCTTCGACTTCCATGCAGTCTGTTCGTGGAACCAACCAGATATTGGATGAGATCTATCAGAAAGTAAATGCAGATCATTTAAATTCTAAAATTTTGCTGACTATGATTCCGACAACCATGAAGCGAGACAAGATTCAGGAAATTGAGGATCAGATCGTTGACCAGATTGAGTTTGAAGCAGATTCGGAATATGCCACATTTCTGCGGGAAAGTTATTTTCTGGAAGTAGGATTTGACCAGAATCTGATTCATATTGATGATCTGTCTTCGCTGTTTGAAGTGTTAAAGTTAAGCGATTCCTTAACGAACCTTATGGACAAACAGATAAAAGAACTGTTTGCAAAAGAACAAAAAGCAGCAGTAAACTTTACGGATAAAGAAACCCGCCATATTTTAAAGAAAATATTTGAAATAGCCAGAGATGAAACAACTGCGGAAGGCAGTACGAGTACCAATATGCTGGTCACATCTTCCATCAAGGAAATGGCAAAAAATTTCAAAGATGAGATACCGCGTATTGTAGTATCCGGGGCGAAGGGATCTGGAAAAACTTATATTTATAAGCAGCTTCTTCAGGCAAAAACCTGGGGGAATTTTATAGAACTGGCAGGGACAAAAACAGACGAAAAAGAAACAACGGTAATTGTTCCGCTTTTGAGCAGCCTCAATAATGAAAAGCTGCAGAAATCCCTTTTAGAGTGCGCAGCATTTGCAAACGAACAGTTAGGAGATATTGAGATACTGCCGAATGCACATACTGCCAATTATAATCAGCTGTTAAAAGTACTGGAGACGGCTGATTTAACACGCACGGAATGGATAGAGCAATGGAAGACTGCAATTCTACGAACAGTAAAGAACGAATGCCAGGAGATTTCGGACTTAGACAAGTTGCTGCAGAAAAAGAAAAAGCGCATTGTTTACATTGTAGACGGCCTGGAAGATCTGTGCCAGGATTCTATGGCTGTAAAAAATGACAGATGGAAATTTGCCATAAAAGCACTGTGCCAGAATGTGGTAAACGATTTACGCAATTTGGATTATGGAAATATCGGAATTGTTGTATTTGCAAGGCGTGATATGCTGAATACTGCGATTGACACGAATACGGAGCAGTTTCGCAGCCTTTATCAGAACTATGAACTGAACTGGACACAGACAGAAGCTCTGCGTCTGGCGTTGTGGCTGGCTGCAAAGGCCTGTCCTGCTCTTACAGAAGGAATCGACGTCCTGACGGCCACGAAATCCGTACTGATTGAGAAACTTACAATCCTGTGGGGAGTGAAACTGGGCCGCCCGGAGTCAAAAGAAGCATTTTCGGACCGCTGGATCCTGGCGGCACTCTCCGATTTCACAGGTCAGCTTCAGGCACGGGATATTGTGCGGTTTTTGCGGTACTCTACAGAGAGTTACCAGGAAACAAAGCTGATTTATAAAGACCGGCTGATCATGCCAGTTGATGTCCGTAATGCGATTAAGCCGTGCGCGGAGAAAAAGCTTGGCGAAATTGCGTCTGAGATGAAGAATATCTATGAAATTCTTGAGAAATTCGAGAAAATGGAAGGACCGAAAACACTACCGCTGACACTGGATAAGCTTAGCCTGACTGGAGATGAAATATCCAGACTGGAAGCACAGGGATATCTGAAAATATCAGACAAGAAGTATTATTTACCAGAGATTATCCGTCTGGCGCTCGGCTTTACCTATGAGCGCGGCGCAAGACCGAAAGTGTTATCATTACTCGTACAGCAATAATGATCGGGGCTGTCGCATCGGCAAAAATGTTTGCCGGGCGGCGGCCTTGTTCCATGTTTCAATAAACAGAATTTGCAGAAGGGAAGAAAGTATATGAGCTACAACCGGGAACTGGAAATAGAAAAAGCCCTTAATTCTGGCGAAGAAATTTTAAGACAGCGTCCGGAATTATATGAAATGGACTGTGAAACACTGCTGGATGAATTGGATGACGGAACCAGGGAAATGATTCACAACCGCTGGGGGGCTGCAGCCTGGATTGCGGTGAAAAAGCTTCAAAGTTTTTCAATAGAAAATCTGGTAAAGGAACTTCCGGTATCTTATGGAAATAAATTCGAGCTGTCCCGTGAATATACCGGATATCTGCTTCAGTGGAAATACCAGGTGCACCTGGATCTGTTATTGATGGAGGCACAGCGGCAGGGGGGTGCGGATCAGATTGAATCTTTTGCAGCGTCGAATCTGGAATATGGGCAGCAATTAGCGGCAGAAAATGTATCAGAGATGGTGGAACTGCTGGAACAAAACAGAACAAAGAAATGGTATTTTAAGACTTTACATGGTTATGCGGAACTGGTGGAACATACGGAACAGCAGTATTCTGCAGCCACTCATCTTGGAGAACTGTCAAATCAGGCAGAATGTGAATTTATATGCCGCCTGAGAAGAAGCTGGTATGAAAATAAGCCATTGGAAGTGGAACAATATGTGAGAAAATTGCTGGCGTATACGACAATGTGGAGCAAAAAGGCAGCAATTGATTTGATAGCTGAAAGCCTGTATTCGACCCAAAAGCTATTTGAAGAACATTTTGATACTTTGTGCAGTCTGGCGGACTGCGATCGTGAGTTATGGAATTCTGAAATCCCGCTTTGGGTCCGCTATACACTTCGGTATAAAAATATAACTGGAAAAATAAAGGAGAAGGTTCTTGAACGACTTCATACATTGCCGGACAATTCGATAGAAGAAAAACTGCAGTTTGTCGGTGCGCTGCAGTTCGAGGATGAACCGACAGAGGAGATACAGGGCATACTGGATCAGATACAGTTCTCGGATTTTCAGAAGAATTCAAAGATGCTGACGCTTCTGGACCAGTATTACTGGCAAAAACTGGATGATACTCCAGATGACTCCGTCTTTAAAGATTTGCAGCAGATCTTTCAGGCGAATCAATATGGCTGCGCGGATTATAGAAATTTTTTTGATGGGATGTCTGCTGTAACAAGTATGCTCCATAATAAAAGCGGCGAGGCAGCAGCGTACGGAATCCGGGAAATAGTTCGTGGTGGTCTGGCAGAAGTGATTTTTGGAGCAGCATTGATTTCTGAGGTAGGAAATCTGGCAAAACTGAAAGCAGTGTATCAGGCTGATCCGGCTCAAAATATTTACAGTGAAGAAAACTGGATCCGCGTCATGCAGGTCATCCGTTATCTTATAGCAGACAGCAACCAGATATGCGGGTTTGCGTTTCGGCTTCCAGAACTGATGAAAACCAGTCAGCTGTATCTGGATTTTTGTATGGATGAAATCTATGGGAATTACCCGGGAACCATGCAGGAACAGGCAGAAAAATACAGAAATTCTGAGTGTGAGAGTCAAAAGACCCTGGCGAAAATGGTTCTGGAACAGGCGGAACGTGAAAGGGCAGAACATGAGATTACCAGTAAAATCCGGGATCTGTGGCCGTCAGCGGAACATGAAATACTGGAGAGAAAAGCGCAATGGGAACAAAACCGTGCAATCAACAAAAATGCAGAGAAGGCATCCGTGTTTACAAGCCTGTTTCCATCAAGAACCTTAAAATACGGATCGCGCAGCGGTCATATTGTGACAGGGCGAAAACATGAAATGACTTATAATTCCCAGCCGTTTGCCCATATTTCGTGTAAAATGGAACTGCCGAAACTTTATACGGATGATCCGGTTGAATATGAATTGCGAAGAAATGCGTTCTGGGAGGAGGTGAAACGCAATGCGTCTGGTAATTAAAGATTATTTAACTCTGCTGAAAGAGAAGGATGAACTCGATCTTTTGCTCTGTGATCTTTTGCTGCAGATGGGATATCTCATGGACAACAAACCAGAAACGGGTAACCGTCAGTATGGAGTGGACATCCGGGCTTATACAGAAACCGAGGTATTGCTCTGTGTGGTAAAGCAGGGGAAATTGAATCGGGAAAACTGGGATTCAGGCCAGAACGCGGTACGTCAGAGCCTGAATGAAATTCACGATGTATATCTGCGGCTTATGTCGAAAGAAGACCGGGAGAAGCAGCTGCGGATTGCGGTCATCACAAATAATGTCATGGATGAGGCAGTACGGCCCGCCTGGGAGGGCTATGTAAGTGAAAATACAAACTGGAGCGGAATTCCGGTAAAACTGGAATTTTGGGGAATTGATAAGCTGGTTGCGGACGTGCAGCAATATTTGTTCGAGGAAAAACTGTTTGGCGCGGATAAGCAGAAGCTGTTGCGCAGAGCTCTTTACTTTATCGGAGAAGGAGACTATCGCAATGAGTTTTTTGAACAGATCATAGATGGATATCAGTCAGAACTTCATGCAGAAGATACGCCAAGGCAAAGGGATAAAAAACTTGCGGGCTTGTATCTGGCAACACAGATGATTGCCCAGTATGCTGCGGACACGCAGATTTACAAGATTGCGATTATGGTGACGGAGTATCTGATCATTCGTTACTGGAAATTTCTGCTGCAAAATCAGCTGTTCGAGAAGAAACCGTATGTGGAATGGCTGATAAAGTTTTTATCTGCTTATGAGAAATGGAATGATCAGTATTATGAGGCGGTACGTTACTGCTGCGAAGAAAAGGATCGGATTCCGTGTTACCATTCTGTAGAGCAGAGGGTGATGTTATATGAGATGTTGGGATATCTGACCACATATGCTTATTATCTGTATCATAAAGGACGGAATAATCAAAACACGAGAGAAAAAGGTGTTCGGGTTCAGCGCAGTATTGTCAGCCTGGTTGATAAATATGTACAATTTCCATATGCGCCGTACGATAATCATATTGGTATTATCAGTATGCTGTACCGGCTGCAGGATGCCATTGGAGATGTGGACGGGATTACATACCTTATGGATTATCAGTGTATGAGACTGGGATCAGAGTACAATATGCATGGAAAATATCCGGCCCCATCGGATACTTACGAGGAAGCATTGGAGATTTCACATGCATCTGCCAAAAGTGAGTACCATTGCTCTGGATTCTGGGGAGGAATGCTGCAGTGGATGGTTCTTATGGATCAGAAGGAACTTTATGAGAAATTAAAAGGCTTTTTGAAAGAAAATCTGCGGGAAGTGACCAAGTGCGCCTGGTTTTTGAGAGCGGACGAGGAATTAAAACTGTATGACAGGCATGCCATGAATCTGGCAGGAGATGGAACCTGCTTTGAAATCGAAGACAGTTTTGACGAATTGAAAAAGCGTGTCGAATTTACCATGAATCAGTATAAGGATGAGGTCTTCAGCTATGAAACCTATTCCTTTTCAGCATTGGAATTTATTGTGAGCCGTTATTATGGCTATCTGGTGAGGATAAAGCGCGAAAATTAAGCGTGTAGTGAAAATAGGCATTGTTTAAACTGGCAAAAACACTTATAATGAAAGGTAAAACTATTGTTATATGATGTGTTTTGATAAAAAGACAGTCTGGAGGTTTTATGAATACAAAGACAGCTACAAAAGGAGACGGCAGCTTTGCTTCAACCTGCTCTTCGGTAATCAGCGGAGTGATCACGGTATATTTGTTGGTAGTGCTCACGGTTCTTCCATTGATTTATGATAATTCCTATTTTAACATTCTGGAAACGAAATATAAATGTTTCTACATGAGCACGCTGTTCATGCTGGCTGTTTTGCTGGTTTCAGGCCTGGTGATGCTTGGAATAGACCGGAAAGAGTTCCAGGGAGAACATGCAAAAGAGTTGTTTGCAAAGCTGAAGCCACATAATTGGAGAAAAACATTTTCTGCTGCTGATATGGCAGTGATTGCGTTCTGGGTGTTTTCTTTGATTTCCACGCTGCAGTCCGAGTATGTGTATGAATCCTTCTGGGGGAATGAGGGCCGCTACAGCGGACTGTTCCTTATGACGCTTTATGTGGCAGCATATCTGGTCATCAGCCACTTCTGGAAATCGAATGGCTGGGTTATGCAGGCATTTCTGGCAGCAGGAATGATTGTGTGCGTTATTGGAATTACCGATTACTTCCAGATGGACATTCTGCATTTTCGTGTTCATATTAAGCCGAAGCAGTCTACGCTTTTTACTTCTACCATTGGCAACATCAACACATACACGGCTTATGTGGCGTTGGTTATGGGCGTCGCAGCTGCCATGTTTGCAACTGCACAGGGCTGGTTGCGAGTGGGCTGGTATTATATTTGTACAGTAGTGTCTTTCATTGCAATTGTTATGGGTTGCAGTGACAATGCCTACCTGGCTCTTGGGGCGCTGTTTGCGTTTCTGCCGCTTCTGCTGTTTCAGAGAAAAGATGGTGTGGTGCGCTATTTTGTGCTGCTGGCAACCTTTGCCAGTGTGATTCAGTATATTGATTATGTGAATCAGAAATATGCAGAGGTAGTAGTTGGACTGGACAGCCTGTTTGGTGTGTTGGTGGATATTCCCAAGCTGCATATGATTGTTGTTGGATTGTGGGGAATCGCAATAGTTCTTTACTTTGTAGTGAAATGGTCAAATTTAAAGATAAAGCAGAAGGAATTATTAGGAACAGAGCAGTGGAAACTGGGGAAATATCTGGTATGTATATGGGCTGGAGTGCTTGTCCTGGGAGTGGCGGGTATTACCTATATGTTTACAGATGCGAATGTAATGGGGCATGCTGAACGTTATGGGGCAATTAAAAAATATCTGGTGTTTAATGATTGGTGGGGAAGTTCACGAGGCTATATTTGGAAAAAGTCAGTGACACTTTATAATAACTTACCTGTTATTCATAAGATATTCGGATATGGACCAGATACATTTGGTATTATGACAACAAAAAGTTTTCTTACGGAAATGTTGGATAAAACCAGTGTTATATTTGATTCTGCTCATAACGAATATCTACAATATCTGCTTACCGTAGGAATTAGTGGGTTGATGGCATATATTATATTTTGTGTGTGTTGGTTTAAGAAAATGGTGAAAGTATGTCAGACAATTGAAGGAAAGAATAGGGCGTATGTTTTAGCCAGTTTGATTGCAGTGCTTTGTTATTGTTTTCAGGCAATCGTCAATATAAATCTGCCTATTGTTACACCGATTTTGTGGCTGCTTTTGGGAAGTGGTATGGCCTGCATTCAAAAGAATGTAGCGAATATTTCCAATGCGTAAATGTCGGGAATGTGTTATACTTTCTTAGTATGATTGGATTTGATTTAAGCAAAACAGATAAAAGCTATAAATGAGCAAATATCGAATTTTGCACAAACTTATCCCACAAACTTAAAAGC
>ERZ779842.1902-NODE-1902-length-15744-cov-2.928995_pt1 | contig 15744 bp, 15 predicted proteins | sample MGYA00511095_ERZ779842 | MGnify/ENA primary metagenome ERZ779842 (study PRJEB29588, sample SAMEA2154036) | human gut metagenome | biome: human gut; feature: human-associated habitat; material: faeces | place: Denmark | collected 2008/2010 ... | reverse complement strand
GAAGTAATTTCCATTGCCTCCTCATGACTCAGTGCCGGAAGCAAACCGGGAATTCTTTTTGCCACCATTGTTTTTCCTGAACCCGGAGGCCCCATCAGTAATATATTATGAAAACCGGCGGCTGCAAGAAGTGCCCCCCTTTTTGCCGCAGTCTGTCCTTTGATTTCTCTGAAATCTGCTGTTATTTCCGGTGCAATCTCCATCTTTTCCCTTTCTTTCTCCGGATGTTCCCATGTCCGTTCTCTCACTGTCCGCATAAACTCTCCCAGATTCCTGACTCCCACGCTTCGAATCCCCTGGATCATCTGTGCCTCTCTCCGGTTTTCCCATGGAACAACACACCCCTGACATCCTGATTTCCTCGCCTCTTCAACCATCGCAAGAACTCCTCTCACTTTTTTAATCTGTCCGTCCAACCCCACTTCGCCGGTTACCATGACACTCTCAAGTCCCCCTTTCGGAAGCTGCCCCAGAGATTCCAGGATTGCCGCAGTAATCGGAAGATCAAAACCGGTTCCGGCCTTTGGTACATCTGCCGGAGAAAGATTGATGGTAATTCTTCTTGGCGGAACCGGTATCTCCAGATTATGTAATGCTGTTCTGACCCGATCCTGTGCCTCCCGAACCTGACTGTTCACTGTCCCTACCATGGAAAATCCGGGAAGCCCGGGACTCACATCCACCTCCACCTGTACCGGAATCGCCCTGATTCCCTGCATCGTTGCCGATAATATACTTGTATACATAAAATATTCTCTCCTTTCTCTACGTTATATCACTGTAATAACGGTTAGCACTGCCATCACCGTCTTGTTTTTTATTGGTAACTGTTCAGCCCCTTCACAGCTACGGGGCAAAATACCTCGCGGGGCAGTGGTTACTGTATAGTTTCTTTATTTTCTGTATGTTTTGGGATTATATATTTTGATATGCTCTGATTCTACATTTTGGGAAAAGCACATATTCTTCCGCCAGGGCATAAATTAGAAAGAAAGCCCTTTGAGGTGTGTATGTGAAGACCTTTCTGAAACCCCTCACCACACAAGAAGAAACTTTCTATCTTCGTAAATGCCGACAGGGTGATAAGGCTGCCCGAGATGTGTTGATCGAACGTAATCTGCGACTGGTTGCACATATTGTAAAAAAATACCAGGGGGTTGATGAAGATCTGGATGATTTGATTTCCATAGGAACGATCGGTCTGATCAAAGCCGTGTCCACCTATGATATGACAAAAGGCAGCAGACTTGCTACCTACGCTGCCCGCTGTATTGATAATGAATTGTTGATGATGCTTCGCAGCCGAAAAAAATTTTCCAGAGAAGTTTCCCTGTACGAACCGATCGGTACAGACAAAGAAGGGAACGAGATTCATCTTCTGGATATTGTGGAAGCTAACGAACAGGATATCACTGATCAGTGTATCCATAAGGAACGAATTCTTCAATTGTATGGTTGTTTGAGGGAAGTTCTTTCACCATTGGAATATGAAGTAATTAAATACCGCTATGGGCTTTTCGGTGAAAAAGAATTGACACAGCGGGCACTTGGAAAACGGCTGGGAATCAGCCGTTCCTATGTCTCCCGCATTGAAAAAAATGCTGTATTAAAGCTCCGTGACCGGTTCTTTTCTACGTAAAATATCATATCGATCCAGTTTAATTCCCAGATCAATATAAAGAATCTGCTTCGGATGTGGTGCACTCTCCATCTGGTTGCCTTCTTCATCCTGAATACTTTTTACTGTCGCTTCGATGTTATCGCCATTTGGCTTCATAACTTCGATCTGTTCTCCTACAGAGAACTTGTTTCTCTGAGAGATACAATATTTTCCTTCTTCATTTGTCTCTCCCACAATACCCAGATAAGTATATTCTTTAATATACGTATTATTATCATAAATCTGTGCTTCCTGAGTTGGTTTTCCGTAAAAGAATCCGGTGGTAAATTGCCGGTAAGTACAGTTGGAAATCTGTTCCTGATACCACGACATATTTTCCTCATACAGTGCCGGATCTTTCAGATAGTCATCGATGGCTTTCCGATAGGTCCGGGCAACTGTTGCCACATACAACGCAGTCTTCATACGTCCTTCAATCTTAAAGCTGTCGATTCCGGCATTGATCAGATCCGGAATATGTTCGATCATGCACAAATCCTTAGAATTGAAAATAAAAGTTCCTCTTTCATTTTCATAGACCGGAAAATACTCTCCCGGACGACTTTCTTCCATAACAGAGTACTTCCATCGACACGGATGAGTACATGCTCCCTGATTGGAATCTCTTCCTGTCAGATAATTGCTTAACAGACATCTTCCGGAATATGAGATACACATCGCTCCATGAATAAAAGTCTCGATCTCCATATCTTCAGGAATTCTGCTTCGAATCTCGCGAATCTCTTCCAGCGACAATTCTCTCGCTGTCACCACTCGCTTGGCTCCCATCTGATACCAAAACTGGTATGTACCATAATTGGTGTTATTTGCCTGAGTACTAATGTGACGTTCGATCTCAGGACATACTTCTTTTGCGATCTGATAGACTCCCGGATCCGAAATAATCAGTGCATCCGGTCCGATTTCCCGGAGTTCTTCAAAATACTTCCGAACGCCCTCCAGATCCTGATTATGTGCCAGAATATTAGCTGTGACGTATACTTTTACACCATGTTCGTGGGCAAACCGTACCCCTTCTGACATATCTTCTTTTGAAAAGTTCTTTGCTTTTGCACGCAGACCGAAAGCCTCGCCTCCGATATAGACTGCATCCGCACCAAATATAACCGCAACCTGCAGTACTTCCAGGCTGCTGGCCGGAACAAGTAATTCCGGAATTCTCATGATTCTTTCTCCTATCGTTTCGTGCTGATCGCAACCCCATCTCCAAGTGGGAGCAGGGAAGTTACCAGCTCGTCATTGTGTTTCAATTCATACAGATACTCACGCATCCGCTTATAGATGGTCCGGTTTCTTCGTTCTACCGCAAACCGTGACTCAATCAGATCGCCTTCCTGCAAGATATTATCCGACACTAAAAGACCTCCACTCTTTAAGAGTCGCAACACTTCCGGTAAAAAATGAAGATACTGTCCTTTGGCTGCATCCATAAAAATAAAATCAAAGGGTTCGGTGAGCGTGGGAAGAATCTCTGCTGCATCTCCCTCCAGAAGTTCGATCTGCTCCTCTTTACCCGCTTTTTTAAAATTATCCCGGGCAATCGGGATCCTCTTTTCGTAATTTTCGATGGTTATGATCTGACAGGGTTCCGGATTATATTCACACATCAACAAGGCAGAAAAACCAACTGCAGTGCCCACCTCCAGAATCCGTTTCGGTCTGGCAGCTGCCATCAGAAACTTTAAAAAGCTCTGCATTTCCCTTCTTACAATAGGAACCGCATCTTCCCTTGCTTCTTTTTCCAGCTGTTCCAGGAATTCTGTATGACCTTCGTCCAGGGAATTGATAAAAGTCACCATACGTTCGTCTACGATCATGAGACACTCTCCTCTCCTGACTCTGGATCTTCCTCATCGGAACTACTGCTTTCTTCTTCCTCAGACGGCTGTCCCTCTGTGTTTTTCCCTGACAGAATGGCAAGCATCTCATCAACTGTCTCATGCGTATTCAAAAGATAAGTACCAGGCTTGATCTTACCACGATAATCGGAGAGTTTTTCCTGTGCCCAGAAGATAACCGGTCGTTCAATCAATCCTTTTTCCTGCAGAGTTTCCCCCACATCATAGACAGAATCGTCTTCATGAACAATCACAGTTACATCCTGCCCATCTGCCTGTGTATGAGCCTCCGGTTCCTGATAGAAGATCAGATACCCGAAACTGTATGCCGTTTTTCCAACAAAAATCAGGACACAGATCAGCAAAACATAGAGCAGAATCCGAATCGCCCCCTTGGCTCCACTTACGGCAACCTGATACGTTGCATCTTTTTTCTTTTTCTTACTACCCATCTATACTCCTTGCTTATCCTTCCCACATATAACGCGGGGATGTCCGGCAGTGTGATCATACATTCGGGATATTCAGATCAATCCCGTTTCGAAACTGTTCCTGTACCTGCTGAAGCATCCGACAGACATCCAGCTCCGCCTCCAGATATGCATTCACCTCCGGAACTTTCCGAAGCTTTTCATATCTGTTTTCTACTTCATCTGTAATATCGTACAAATCTCCCTGTGTATCGTCATTGTTCATATGAAAGACAGCTACACGGAATTCATCAATCTGTTTTTTCAGCTCCGGATTGGATTTCAGCATCTCCTCACATGCAAGGTACCTCTGATATGCGGAATCCTCTCTGATTACTTCCAGCAGTTTTTCCACGCACTCCTGTATCTTGTTCATGTATCTTACGCCTCCATTATAATTGGCAGAATCATCGGTTTTCTCTTGGTTCTCTTCCACAAAAAATCACCAAGCGAATCTTTGATCACGCCTTTCATTTTTCCCCAGTCAGAAATTCTTCGATCCAGGCAGGAATCAATGGCATCTTCTACAACACTCTTTGCCTGTCCCATCAGATCTTCGGACTCTCTCACATATACAAACCCACGGGATACAATATCCGGACCTGCCAGAAGCTGGTTACTGTATTTTTCCAGTGTCAGTACCACAATCATAATACCGTCTTCTGCCAGATGCTGACGGTCACGAAGTACGATATTTCCCACATCGCCGACACCAAGTCCATCTACCAGGATTGCTCCGGTATGCACTTTACCGGTAATTTCCGCGGATTCATCATTTAATTCCATCACATCACCGGAGTGCATGATAAAAATATTTTCTTTCGGAATACCCAGGCTCTCTGCAATACCTGCCTGTGCTTTCAGATGACGGAATTCTCCATGAACCGGAATCGAATATTTCGGTTTTACCAGAGAGTAAATCAATTTGATCTCTTCCTGGCAGGCATGTCCTGATACATGTACATCCTGGAAAATAACATCCGCACCTTTGGCTGACAGTTCATTGATGACACGGGATACTGCTTTTTCATTACCCGGAATCGGGTTGGAACTGAAAATAATGGTATCACCTGGTTTAATGGAAACTTTTTTATGAATATTTGCTGCCATACGGGACAAAGCTGCCATAGATTCTCCCTGGCTTCCGGTTGTGATCAGAACCATCTGCTCATCCGGGTAATTTTTCATTTCATCGATATCAATCAGTGTGTTGTCCGGCACATTCAGATAGCCAAGTTCAGACGCTGTTCCAATGACATTGACCATACTTCGACCTTCCACAACTACTTTTCTTCCGTATTTGTAAGCAGAGTTGATGATCTGCTGTACACGGTCTACGTTAGATGCGAACGTCGCAATGATGATTCTTGTATTTTTATGCTCTGCAAACAGATTATCAAACGTTTTTCCCACGGTACGTTCTGACATGGTAAATCCTTTTCTCTCTGCATTGGTACTGTCACACATCAGTGCAAGAACACCTTTTTTGCCAATCTCTGCAAAACGCTGCAGATCAATGGCATCGCCGAATACCGGTGTATAATCTACTTTAAAGTCACCGGTATGCACAACGATTCCGGCAGGAGAATAAATAGCAAGTGCAGAAGCATCCTGAATACTGTGATTTGTTTTTATAAATTCAATCCGGAAACATCCCAGGTTGATCGATTGTCCGTGTTTGATGGTTTTTCTTTTTGTGGTACGAAGTAAGTTGTGTTCTTTTAATTTATTTTCTATCAGACCGATCGTCAGCTTGGTTGCATAGATCGGTGCATTAATTTCTCTCAAAACATAAGGAAGAGCTCCTATATGATCCTCGTGTCCGTGAGTGATCACAAAACCCTTCACTTTTTCATAATTATCTTTCAAATAGGTAATATCAGGGATGACCAGGTCGATTCCCAGCATATCGTCCTCCGGGAACGCCAGACCACAGTCCACCACAATAATACTGTCTTCGTATTCAAAGGCAGTAATGTTCATTCCAATCTGTTCCAGTCCGCCCAGAGGAATGATTTTCAATTTTCCACCGTTACTTTTTTTCAAATAGCACCTCCGTCACTGCTTACATCTCAATATCCACATCATCCATCATCTGACTGAACACTTTTGACATGGCTTCCAGTTCCACGTCATCTTCCACCATCACATAATCCGCTTCCGGATCCGTCTCCTCAGAAGAGTCTTTCAGGATGTAGGCGTTAGCTTCATCATCCATGGAGTCTGTTACCAGCAGATAATCTGTACCGTTCACTCTGGTCTGCTCTTCTACATAGAATTCCACTGTTTCGCCTTCATCTGTCACAAATTTGATTTTATCCATAATGATTCTACCGTCCTGTTTCTTCATTCTTATTCGCAAGATAGTCCAGATACCCCTGCAGAATAAATACCGCAGCGATTTCATCCACATGTTCCTTCCGGTTTTCCCGGCGTACTCCCGTCTCCATCAATACACGGTTGGCAGATACAGTTGTCAGCCGCTCATCCCACATCACAACAGGCAGACCTGTTCGTCTCTCCAGCGTTTCTTTCAGCTCCAGAGATTTCTCAGCCCTGTCTCCCAGTGTATTATTCATATTCTTCGGTAAACCAAGTACGATTTCTTCTACCTGATACTGTGCAATCAGTTCTTCAATTCTTGCCAGCGTCTGGCGCATCTTGTTTTCTGATTTTCTGCGGATGATTTCCACACCCTGGGCAGTAAAACCAAGGGGGTCGCTTACTGCGACTCCCACTGTCTTTGAGCCGTAATCAAGTCCTAGAATTCTCATCAGCGATTCTCCCAGGATCTGTTTTTAATATACTCTTTCAGAAGTTCTTCTACCAGTTCATCACGTTCCACTTTCATGATCATACTTCTGGCACCCTTGTAACTGGTGATATACGTAGGATCTCCGGACATAATATAACCTACAATTTGGTTAACCGGATTATAACCCTTCTCTTCCATCGCTGTGTATACCACATCCAGGACTTCTTTCACCTGTACTTCCGGCTCTGTTTTCACTTTAAAATACTGTGTATTGCTTAAATTTGCCATTTTTTCACGTCCTCGACTATACTTGATATCTATTCTATTCTAATACAGAAGATGCAAAAATTCAATCAAGTTTACAGTTTTTTTAAACTTTCCATTGCTATTTATCAGTTTTGTAACATTCTGCCGATTACTGTTATTCTGCCGGATCACCGATTTGTTCCACATAATTTTGCTATTCTGCAAGAATGAGATCCTGACCGATGATATTTTGCAGTTGTACCATAACACGTTTATTTTCCAGATTTTCTTCTGATATTACCGCAACTTTCAGGTATTCCATCGTATGCCCCGTCCAGTAGGTCTGACCCTGAATCTTCTGTTGTTCTTCAAACAAAACTTCTTTTTTCTTTCCCAAAAACTGCTCCATATATTCTCTCTGGCGTTCTTGTCCGAGAGCGATCAAAACTCTGCTTCTTTCTTTTTTTATCTGTTCCGGAAGCTGATCCGGCATGACTGCTGCTTTCGTTCCTTCTCTCTTCGAATACGGGAAAATAGGTGTCTCATAAAAATGAATACTGTCCACAAAACTGCGGCTTTCCTCAAATTCTTCTTCTGTTTCTCCCGGAAATCCTGTGATCACATCGGTAGTCAGTGCCGGTGCCGGATAATATTTTCTCAGGATTTCACATTTTTCCCGGTACTCCTGCGCTGTGTACCGTCGATTCATTCGCTTCAGTGTAGCAGTACATCCGCTTTGCAGTGACAGATGAAAATGCGGACACACTTTCGGCAGACTGCTGATCGCTTTTGCGAATTCTTTCGTAATAATCCCCGGTTCGAGAGATCCAAGGCGAATCCTCTCGATACCGTCTACCTCATGCACTGCCTGAATCAGCGTCAGCAGATTCTCCTGTTCTTCCGGACGTTCTTTTCCATAAGAACTCAGATGGATCCCTGTCAGTACCACTTCCTGACAACCGGATGCCGCAAGTCGTTTCACTTCCCCTACAACATCCTCTGTTTTTTTACTGCGGATCCTTCCCCTTGCATACGGAATCATACAATACGTACAGAACTGATTGCAGCCGTCCTGGACTTTCAGGTATGCTCTTGTATGTTCTTCGGTACGGTCGATCTCCAGTTTTTCATATTCTTTTGTATGATTGATATCCACACATTCCGTGGTTTTCTGCTGGCCTGATCGATAGTTTTCCAGTATGGAAATGAGTTCCTGTTTTTTATTATTCCCGATTATAATATCTATAGACGCATCTGCTTCTGCTTTTTTTGTATCCGCCTGGACATAACATCCGGCTGCCACCACAATAGCATCCGGATTCATCTTTTTGGCCTTATGAAGCATCTGTCTCGATTTACGGTCAGCGATGTTGGTCACAGTACAGGTATTGATCACATAGATGTCTGCCCCCGGTTCAAAGGGTACGATTTCATATCCTGCTGCCTCTAACATCTGCTGCATTGCTTCTGTCTCGTATGCGTTCACTTTGCATCCCAGATTATGCAGTGCAACTTTTCCTTTCATTGTCTACCTTCTTTCTTTTCTGCCAAATTATTCTTTCGTTTTCTTTGAATCTTTGTATGCTTTCACCTTGACTTTTACCATCCAAAACGGTAAGATAAATTTAGCTGAAATGTGCTGCCAGGAACTGTTATTGACAGATTTACCTCCGGCACGGCCAAAAAATAATCTGAATTTTCGGGAGGAAGTTATCATGAAAACTGTTAGTATTTCACTTAATTCCATTGACAAAGTAAAAGCATTTGTAAACGATATTTCCAAATATGATTTCGATTTTGATCTGGTTTCCGGAAGATATGTCATCGATGCAAAATCCATCATGGGTATCTTCAGTCTGGATCTTTCCAAACCGATCAATCTGAATGTTCATGCAGAAGGAAACAACCTGGATGAAGTATTAAAAGTACTTGCTCCATATATCATTGACTGAGTCTGAATTTTTAAATCGGGAGTCTGTTTGCAACAGGCTCCCTTTTTATATTTACTGTTCGTAACTGTTCAGCACCTGTGCAGTTACTAGTACATCGTTTTCGAAATAACTGTATCATTCACGCAGGATACAGTTATTTACGAAACGGTGTACTAGTCAGAACGGAATGATATTGTACTTCTGCGTTTCGTCAGATTTTATGCCTCAATGTAAATGCGTTCTGCAGTATTGACTGCCTGATCCATCATCTCATCAATCTTCTCTTCCAGTTTTTTCTCTGATTTTTTGATCATCTGAATATTCGGTTTTGTTACCGGATGTTTTGCCACAAAGATCGTACAGCAGTCTTCGTATGGCTGTATGGATGTCTCATACGTATTGATCTTCAGAGAAATATCCACAATTTCCTGTTTGTCGAATCCGATCACCGGACGGAATACCGGCATCGTACATACTTCATTCGTTGCAGCAAGACTCTGCACGGTCTGGCTGGCCACCTGGCCGATGCTCTCTCCTGTGATCAGTCCCAGGCATCCCTGCTCTTTTCCGATGCGTTCCGCAATCTTCATCATATACCGGCGCATAATGATCGTCAGCTCATCGTGTGGGCACTGATCATAGATATACAGCTGAATATCCGTAAAGTTAACCACATACAAATTGATCGGTCCGCTGTATCTTGCCACCAGTTTTGCCAGATCCACAACTTTCTGTTTTGCACGTTCGCTGGTATATGGCGGTGCATGGAAATAAACAGCGTCAATCTTTACGCCACGTTTTGCGATCATATATCCGGCTACCGGAGAGTCAATACCACCGGATAACAGAAGCATCGCTTTTCCGTTGGTCCCGATCGGCATACCGCCCGGTCCCGGAATAGACTCGGAGTAAATATAGATTTTTTCGCGGATCTCAACGGTGATCAGCAGCTGCGGATTATGGACATCCACTTTCATCTCCGGAAAAGCGTTCAGAATCGCTCCTCCAAGATCTGCATTCAGTTCCATAGATGTTCCAGGATAGGTCTTCTTTGCACGGCGGACATGCATTTTGAATGTTTTATTTTTATCCGGATATACATGATCCACATAAGCTACCACATCTTTTTCCAATTGTTCGTAACCCTGATCTTCCTTAATCACAACCGGACAGATATACGCGATTCCAAATACCCGTTTTAATGCTTCCAGAGCTTCTTCATAATCAAAATCACCCTCAGTCAGCACATAGATTCTCCCCTGCTCTTTGGTTACATGAAAGGTTCCTTCTACCGGTTTCAATACATATTCCATCTGACGGATCAGTGCATCTTCAAACAGATATCTGTTCTTTCCTTTGATGCCGATTTCCGCATATTTTACTAAAAATGCTTTAAACATCTCTTTTCTCCTTCTGCTACTTGCTGTGATTAATGTCTTGCATATCGACGCAGCATCGGTATGACTTCATTTAACACCTGTAACGTGTAATCCAGTTCTTCCCTTGTGGTTGTCTCACAGAAGCTGAACCGAACGGTTGCTTCCATCTGATTCTTCGGCAGTCCAATAGCTGTCAGTGTAGGACTTCCACTTCTTTTGTGCGTAGAGCAGGCACTTCCGGCGGATACGTAGATACCTCTTTCTTCCAGGGTATGTAATAAGACTTCGCTTCTCACGCCCACGAAGGCAGCACTTACGATCTGCGGTGCCGCTTCTTCTCCCTGTGGACCGTGTACCACGACCTGATCCATCTTTGCAAGTTCTCTGACGAAATACGTACGAAGCCCACGCATATGCTTATCATTTTCTTCCAGATGATCATAAACCATTTTGGAAGCCAATCCCAGTCCTGCAATTCCCGGCACATTGTCCGTACCGGAACGCATGCCTTTCTGCTGTCCACCACCGTAAATGATCGGAACGATCTTCATTTTTTCACTGATATATAAGAATCCGGTTCCCTTCGGTCCGTGAATCTTATGTCCGCTCGCGGAAAGCATATCGATATGCATCTTTTTCGGAAGGATGCGGAACTTTCCGTAGGCCTGAATCGCATCCACATGAAAATACGTTTTCGGATTTACCTGCTTGATCAGCTCTCCGATCTCTGCAATCGGTTCCACCGCTCCGATTTCGTTATTTACAAACATTACCGATACCAGAATCGTCTCTGGGCGAATCGCTTCTTTCAGTTCTTCCGGAGAAATTTGTCCCTGTGCATTCACACCCAGTCTCGTCACTTCAAATCCCTGGCTCTCCAGAAATTCTGCAGGAGCAGATACGGCCGGATGTTCAATACTACTGATGATAATATGGTTCCCCTGGCGTCTGTTCGCCAGAGCAGTTCCGATTAGTGCCCAGTTGTTGGACTCAGTTCCACCGGAGGTAAAATAAATCTCTTTTTCTTGTACTTTTAATGTAGCTGCAATCTGTCCGGCAGCTTCTTTCACGTATCGTTCACTCTCCACACCCTTCTGGTGCATGGCAGAAGGATTGCCATAGTCGTCCATCATGGTTTTCACGACGATATCCTTCACTTCTTCATAGCAACGGGTAGTGGCCGAATTATCTAAATATGCTTCCACTTGTTATTCCTTTCCTTCCAGTAAGAACATCAGAATCGAGAGCACTGTCATTCCTGCTGTCTCTGTTCTTAAAATCCGTTTTCCCAGTGTGATCGGCTGTACCTGATGATTCATCGCCAGTTCGATCTCTTCCGGTGTGAATCCACCTTCCGGTCCGATAAAGATACCGATAGACTGCCCCGGTTCGATCTGTTCAAACAGCTTTTTCGTGTGTGCCATATTTTCAGCAAGTTCATACGGAATAAACCGGATATCTAGCTCTTCGGCATAGTTTACTGCCTCTGAAAACTTCATAACAGAATGAATCTCTGGAATCACCATTCGTTTGGACTGTTTGGCAGCACTTTCTGCGATCGTCTGCCACCGTTTCTGTTTGGAAGCTTCTTTTTTCGCATCCAGTTTTACTACCGCCCGGGCCGTGCTCACCGGAATCACTTCATAGACACCAAGTTCCACAGCTTTCTGAATGATCATCTCCATCTTGTCACTCTTTGGAAGTCCCTGAAACAGATAAATCTTTGACGGCAACTCCATGCCCACTTCCTGCACATAACTGATATCTGCAATTACTTCTTCTGCTTCCATCCCGCTCACCAGACAGGTGTATTCCAGATTGTCACCTGCACTGATCAGGATCGTCTCTCCCTGACGCATCCGAAGCACATTTTTAATATGGTTCACATCACTGCCTGTGATATGTATCTTTTTTTCTTCCATATCAATCTGTTCTTGTTTTACAAAAAAACGATACATCTTACGCCTGCTTTCTTGCGGTTACGGATACCCACTCACCCTGATATGTTACTTCCAGAATCTCCAGACCGGCTGCCTTTACGGCATCAACTACGATCTGCTCTTTGTCATCAATGATACCGGAGGTAATGTATACAGCACCCGGTTTCATCTGGTTGACAATGACCGGGGTCAGCGGCACCAGGACATCTGCCAGAATATTTGCCACTACGATGTCGTAACATTCATAGCCTACTTTATCCTGTACTTCTTTGTCATCGATGATATTTCCGATCATCATATCAAAGCTTTCTGGTGCGATTCCGTTTACTTCTTTATTTTCTTCTACTGCCGGCACTGCGCATGGATCCAGATCAGTTCCGACTGCATGTTTCGCCCCCATTTTCAGTGCAATGATAGAAAGGATACCACTTCCGGTTCCCACATCGAGAAGTTCTGTCTCCGATGTTACATATTTTTTCAGCTGACGAATACACAACTGTGTAGTCTCATGCATACCGGTTCCGAAGGCAGTGCCCGGATCGATATGAATGATCATTTTGTCTTTGTCTTCTTCTTTTACTTCTTCCCAGGAAGGAATAATCAGGATATCATCCACATAAAACTGTTTGAAATATTTTTTCCAGTTGTTGATCCAGTCAATGTCTTCCGTCTCGTCAACTGTGATACTTCCTTCTCCGATCTGGCAGAACATCCGCAGAGATTCCAGTTCTTCTTTCACCTGGGAAAGAATCTCTTCTTCGGTCTTTTCTTCTCCATTTACCGTAAGGGTTCCGTCTTCTGTCTCTTCCACAAAAAAACTCAGATAAGCGATTCCATCGTCTTCCGGTCCATCCGGCAGAATATCCACAAACATCTGCTCCTTTTCCATTGCAGTCAAAGGTACTTTGTCTTCAATCTGTGCGCCTTCCAGCCCGATATCATATAATGTACTGATGATAATATCTTCTGCATCTGTCACTGTTTTTATTTTAAATTTTTTCCATTTCATAAACTTTCTTACCTTTCTGTACAAGTACACAAGTGCATAGCTATGATAACTATACTAGATTCTGTTCAAAAAAGCAACAAAAGAGATTGTCCGGAAAACATTTCTGTTTTCCGGACAGTCCCTTTTTTCTGTAGCTGTGGTCTTTAATCTTCAAACGTTTCTTTCAATTTATCCATAAAACGTTTTTTCTTTTCTTTTTCCGGCGCCGGTTTTCCCTGACATGCTGCATCGAACGCACGAAGCGCATCTTTTGCTTCCTCGGAAAGTTTGGTCGGTACCTGAACAACCAGTGTAACATATTGATCACCGCGAACATTTTTGTTTCTCAGTGACGGTACACCTTTTCCACGCAGACGGATCTTGGTATCGGTCTGTGTTCCCGGTTTTACTTCGTATTCTACTTCACCGTCTACCGTGCTGATGCGGATCTTGCCACCCAGTGCAGCCTGTGCATAAGTGATCGGTGCCGTGGAGAAGATATTCATATCCTGTCTCTGGAAAATCGGATGGCGAGCCACCTGTACTTCTACCAGCAGGTCTCCTCTCGGTCCACCGTTAGTTCCGGGTTCTCCTTTTTCACGGATACGGATCCTCTGTCCATCGTCAATACCAGCCGGAATAGATACCTGAATCTTCTTTCTGCTTGCGGTAAATCCGGTTCCACGGCAATCCGGGCATTTGTCTTTGATGATCTTACCGGTTCCACCACAGTCCGGACAGGTCTGTACGTTTCGCACCATACCAAACATGGACTGCTGGGTATATGTTACCTGACCGGTTCCATGACATTTGCTACAGGTTTCCGGAGAAGTACCCGGTTTTGCACCGGTTCCGTTACATTTGGTACAGGTATCTTTCAGTGTCAGTTCCAGTTCTTTTTCAATGGTGGTCTCCACATTTCCATCCCCGACTTTTAAAGTCTCGTGCAGCGTATAGATCAGGGAGTGTACGATCTTCACTACATCCTGATTTTTCCCGGCCGCCGATAAATACACTACTGTATTTAATACATTATAGAGATAATGTGGATTGATCTGTGAGAGCGTAATGTCATATTCCATGTCACGTTTCTGCTTTTCATAAGCAATACGTTCCTGCTCTCCTTTGTACAGCTCAGTCATCATATCCTGGAAACATTGATATAAAATCTCGATCTCATCGCCGGTATGGACAATGTGGATCGGCTGCTGTTTGCCATACTCCGTGCGTTCCATCTGCTTTGACAGTTCCGTCACCGGACGCACCATATTCTCCAAGATTCTGGAAACAACGAGCAGCACCAGTCCTACACAAAGCAAAAAGGAGAGCACAAAAAACTTCAGCACAAAACTGCTGTTTTTCAGAAGATCTGCATTGGTAAGGAACGTACAGAGCTTCCATCCGGTCCCGTCTACCGGTATGCAGATCAGATAACCGCCGGGAGTATGATAAATATTTTCCTGATCCAGCTCTTTTTCTTTTATGGCATTCCGCAGCACATTCTTTTTATCCTTCTGATACAGAATTTCCGAATCATTTCCGATCAGGGCAGCAAAGTCCTGTGTTTTTGCATAAGTCTTCACCTGCGTCAGAAAGTAGTCCAGGCTCATCTCCAGATAGAGTGTCGCTTTCAGATGACCGTAACGGCGTTTGTCATACATTGGGATCGCATAACAGATCTTTCTTGTATCATTTCCGGAGTCACTGTCATAATAGGGATCGGAATAGATCCATTCCTTCTTTGCAGTGTATTCTTCCAGTTCCTTCTGCTTTAATTTTTGCTTCAGATAGGCACTGTCCCTGGAGCTGTAACTGCTTCCGAAAAAATTTCCGTCTGCCATCCGAAGAACAGACCCTTCCAGATAGGTACGCAGATTATTATAAAACACCAGCCGTTTTGTCACCTTATCATACTGGTTCTGCCTGCGGAATTCATTCCCTTTGACGTTCTCTTCCAGAAGGTACTGCAGCTGTTCATCCACCAGAATACTCTGTGCAAACCGGCGGTTATCCTCCGCCTGAAATGCAATCTGGCTGCCAACCTGCATCAGACGGTTTTTTTCTTCTTCAAGCCTCTGTTTTCGCACCACCTGATTAAAATATAAATAGCCGATCAGCGTACTCAAAATCATGGAACATATCAAAATCAGAGAAATACTCCGCAGGATCCGTCCTTTTAAATGTTTTTTGTCTCTTTTCTTTCGCTCTGTTTTCATTCTTTCCTCTGTTTTTTATATTCCTGCGGTTTCATCCCTACGTTCCGCATAAAGATCTGGCTGAAATACTGGCTGGTGCGGTAGCCAACCATCTGGGCTGTTTCTGCGACCGTACTGTTCTCCTCCCATAGCAGACGCTTTGCCTCGGAAATTCTTACATTGGTCAGATATTTCAGAAAGGTCTGTCCGGTTTCTTTTTTAAAGATCTGTCCAAGATATACCCCGTTCATATGAAATTTCTCACCGAGCAGCTCCAGGCTTAACTCCTGCGGATAATTTTTTTCGATATAATCGATCATA
>ERZ779842.1894-NODE-1894-length-15786-cov-2.413070_pt1 | contig 15786 bp, 16 predicted proteins | sample MGYA00511095_ERZ779842 | MGnify/ENA primary metagenome ERZ779842 (study PRJEB29588, sample SAMEA2154036) | human gut metagenome | biome: human gut; feature: human-associated habitat; material: faeces | place: Denmark | collected 2008/2010 ... | reverse complement strand
TCTTTTTTATCATGCCATCAATATCAACATTGGCTGTGTCAGAAAGCTCTTTCATAATACTTTTAATATTTTTCAAACCTTCCGTACTGTCTGCCACAAGATAAATTCCATCTGGCTGACGGGATTCTGTATCAAGTTCACGGATAATTTTTTCCGCCATAGACCAGCTGATGATGGCATACTCGCCCTTTATCCACTCGCAGGCTGAAAACTGATACATTTGTTTTCTTCCTGTTATACTCTCAAAAATAAATCTTCTGCGTTTTACATCCGATTCTTCCAGCTCCTGTTCTAATTTTTCAGGAAGTAGAATCGTATCCTCTATATCTTCTTTCTGCCTGTCTGTTCCCGGAAGTTCCTCACTTCCCAACACCTGAATATTAATCTTTCCATCTGCCGTTTCTGCCTGAAAACGATACAAAAGCGCTGCTGTTTGCACTCCTTTATATTTTTTCAGCTTTGAAATATTTTTTGCATCCGGATGTACATCCAGCAATATCACACTTTGCTGTTCCATTCCCTTTCTCAGATTTTGATATTCTCTTCTTACATCCCGAAACAGCATCAGAAAAAAAATCGCAATAATAAGACAAATCATATAATATCGTTTCTTTTTCATTTCTTTCTTCTCTTCACAAAATAGTACACCGCTGCAACCAGGATACACTCTACACTCACAAAACAGATCATCCACCATTGCATACTTCTTTTACTGTTATCTTCCGTGCCGGTATCTGTAACAATTACAGGTGGCTGTATTTCTGTGATAACTCCAAGAGTATCCTGATATTCTTTTCCTGTCTCATCTGTATAGTTAATAATAAAATTCCCTTCTGTATTTCCATATTTTTCTTTGTCCTGTTTTCCATCCACAAGTACCGCACCATCGATTTCTGCCGAAGTTCCTTTTTCCACTTCCCCTGCAAACATCGTTTTTTCCAGATGCAGTCCCGGAACTTCCATCGTAACATTCACATTATAGGCTTTTCCCTGTCCTACATTCATGATATTTCCGCTTAATGCTATGCGGTCACCTGCATACACAACATCGTTTAATGCTGTGATCTCCCACTGAATTTTCGGAAGTCTCGTCAGTGTGACGGCAATCGTTCCTGCCTCTTCTTTTTGTTCCCCCTCTTTATCATCATACTGTTCTGTGTAATTAAAATCTACAAATTCCCCCTCCACTCCAAGATTGATCTGTGCGCTTACTTTTACTGTGATTTTTTCCTGCGGGGCAATATTTTCAAAATACCAGGTATTTGTTTTATTCCGGATAGCTACGTTTTCATTATTACTTCCTACCCGCAACGCCACATTTCGAATCGTTTCCTTTTTACTTTTATTCTGAAAGGTTAATTCCAGTTTTATCTTATCTCCTGGTTCTACCGTCTTTTTATTACATTTTGTTTCTATATGAAGTAATTTCGGATTGTGTTTCACCTCTGTCACTGTTTCACCGGTATTCTCCACAGAACTTCCGCCTCCGGTATCTCCATCAACGGCAATATTTCCAGGGTTCTGTTCATTCGTATCTGTTCCCGGTGTTTCCTGGTCTGTCGGATTGTCTTCGCTGCTCTCGTTTTTCTTTGCATCAATATTTACATAAGTACTAAATGTCTGCGTAAGTGTTTCTCCATTTTCCAGTATACCGGTTACTTCCCAGTTGATCGGATAAGTGCCCGCTTCTCTTTCTTCTTTTAACTGCAACAGAATACTCACATAATAAACTTTTCGTACTTCTCCTGTACTTATTGTTTTTTCTTCCTCTACCACATCTTTATCATAGTTTTTATACACATAAGGAGCCTGCGTTGCAGATCCCAGATCCGGATGTACATGAAGTTTCTTTTCTTTTAAATTTCCTTTCACTGACAGCGGCAACACAATTTTCACTTCATTTTCTGTGATTTCCGGAACATATCCCTCACTGTAAGAAGTTTCCATCCCTTCATAGCATCCGGTATTATCAATATATATACTTTCTTTTTCCTTTGTCAGCTGTTCTTCCTGATCGGCTATGTTCTCTTCATTTCCATAAACCACGTTTCCACTGCCTGCCAGAATACCTAATACAGCCAGCAGTGCTATTGCTTTATTTATCTTCTTTCGCATCATTCATCTCCTGTAAATATCCATCATCCATCTCAAAAACCACATCGCAAAGATAATCGATATCTTTCGGATTATGGCTGGACAGCAGAATCACCCTGTTCTCCTCTTTCATCTGAAGCAGCACCTCCCGGATCTCCTTCACGCCATGTTTATCCAAACCATTCATTGGCTCATCCAGAATCAATATTTCCGGTTTTTCCATAATTGCCTGTGCAATTCCAAGTCTCTGCCTCATTCCAAGGGAATACTTTCCCACCGGTTGTTTCAGATTCGGGTCAAGCCCGACAACACGCATGGTTTCTCTGATCTGTGCCTCCTGAATTCTGTGATTTACTGCCGCCAGGATCTTCAGATTCTTTATTCCTGTCATTCCCGGCAAAAATCCAGGCGATTCAATAATCATCCCCATATCTTCCGGAAAATCAACATCTTTTCCAATCTTTTTTCCGGCGACCCGAATACTTCCCTCATCATAGGGTAACAGCCCACAGATACATTTCATCAGTACTGTTTTTCCACTTCCGTTATTTCCTACGATTCCATATACCTGCCCCCAGTTCAGTTCACAACTGATGTTTTTCAACACTTTCCTTCCCTGAAAGCTTTTACTTACCTGTTCTATCTGAATTGCTACTTCTCTCATCGTTCTCCCGTCCCGTCAAATACAAAATGATATGTTCGGATGCTATATAAATTAAGCAATATCAACACAATCACAAGAATCATATCATAGATTCCACTGGCTCTCAGTGATGGAAGCCTGTCGTACCCAAAATTATGCAGATGATATGTCGCATGACTTAACGGAGATATCCATCCGGCTGCCACATTAGCCAGATAACTTTTCCGTTCACTGATCCCCAGCAATTTCTGCAAAACTCCCGGCGAAAAAATGAACGAAATACCGTTAAAAACCACGCCGGCTATCATACCCGCAAGCTCATTCCACAGAATCCTGAACCAGAAAATCAATAACACCATCACAAGTGCATACGCGAATAACAGAAAAAAGATTGTTGTCATACAGGCATATGGTCGCGTCAGTTCCAGTGTCTTTTCTGATGCTGCCAGTGACAACTTCTTTCCTGCACTTGTAAACGCCAGCTTTACCGCCGTCTCACTCCAGATATTTCCTACATAACACCTCTGCCCACAGATCAAAATCGTTGATAGCAGTATCGCTACTGTATAAATTGCCGTTGCACAGACAATATATACCACCTGTCCTGCTAACCAGATTTTTCTCGTCATCCTGCAAAGATAAAATGGCACCTCATTTCCCAGATAAGGAATGTCTGCAAAATATAACAACAGCAACAATGTCATAAAGAAAATAGCTTCCAGATCATCAAATCCCCAGATAAACGGTTCGAATATCTGCATAATTGTATTTTCTTTTTCTGAAAACTGCAAAATCTTTTCTGTCAGAAAGTAGCACATAATAAAATTCAGAATAAACGCCAGCCAGATCTTTCTGTCATATCGCCAGCGTCTGAAGTTAAATACCACTACCATCCATATTTTTCTTATATTATTCACCATTTAATCTCCGCACAACCCGATCAGCAAACAGCCCATTCCATCCAAGATACATCAGGAACAGCATTCCCCACATTTGTAGCTTTTCATGACTCAGGTAATCTTCTATAAGAAACCAGTGATATGGATTCAAATAATAAATTTCTTTCAAAAATCTCTGATTCATAATATGTATAACAAAGAAAGATACAAAAGGAATCAGATATGCAAGATACACACTTTCCGCAGCCACCGAAAAATACATTGCCATACTGCTTAAAACCATACTGCCAATACAATATGTAAAAAGCATATTTACGATTATCTGCCATGCTTCCAGTTCTTTTTTCCACTCAATCGTTCCTGTTTCTGCCGGAGAATACAACAAATATATCCCAAGAATTCCCAGCATCCCTGCTGCCAGAATCATACCGGTAACTCCGATAAAATTCCCAAAAATCTTTCCTCTGATATATGCTCCCACATCCATCCTTGCCAGGTAAAATTTATAAAATCGGCTTTGGAAATCTTCCATACATGACGCTGCATGCGCAATTCCACTTACTGATGCAACCAGCACCACCGTTTCCTTTTTACGTAATATCTGTATCACAGTCTGCTGCCAGAATCCTCTTATGATTTCCCGGTCTGCTCCAACTTCCCGATAAATCTCTGTTCCCTGAATCATCAGATACAGCCACAGAATCCCACAGAGTATCCATATTCTCCGGCTCTGTATCAACCGAAGTGCTTCTGCTCTGTAAACACCAGACGTATTTCTGTCATTCTTAGTACCCATTATATCTGCTGATCACACTTCCATCGATTCCGTTCAATGTTAAATAAGAAACCTTATATGCATTCTCTTCATCCTTCTGTTTCATGGAATATACAGCATTTTCAGGAGTTTCTTCATCATAAATATATCCACAGAAATCCCATACTGGAATCGTAAGGTATTCTCCGCTGTTTCCTTTGTTCAGCACATACATGCTGGTCAGATAAATATTGGTAATCTCCAGATGAGCAGTTGCACCGGATGCAGAATAGACTCTGTTTCCTATATTTTCTTTAAATTTCCGGCATACGGTTTCAAAATCCATCAGCTGCACATTTTCATTTACCGTGCTTATTTCCTGTGGTGGCAGATCCATCTGCACTCCGATGATTCCACTGTCATCCACCTGGATCCGACCATTTTCCTGTTCCATATGTGCCATGTAATTATCCTCACTGCTGTCTCCTGTGTCTGTCTGCACCTCGGCAGCAGCTTCCATATACAGGTTATCCATTCCATCCACATCTCTGCTGTAGGAAATCTCATAATATCCCACACGACTTCCGTGTAACAATTGCGTCTTTTCTTCTATCTTTACTACGCGATGTTTGCCCAGCTGTAATTCATCCAAAATGGTTTCCGCCTGATCCTCCGCCTCTTCCTCAGACAGATTTAACTCCGCTTTTTTTTCTGTCGTCTTATTATCTTCCTGCGTATTTCCCACAGTGCTGTCCGCAGTTACCACATTTTCCGCCTCAATGTAATTAACAAAATTGATACTTGCACCTCGGTCATCGTCATTATACAGATATAATTTTGCCGTTTCATCCCTTCCAAGATCTGCCTGCAGTTCAATCGCATCATCCGAATCAAAAGCAACCTCATCTACCGGCTGTGTATTCTGTTCATCCATCGCTGTATATTTTTTCTCATCTTCTTTTAACTGCGACTGCAGCTCTTCGATCTGCTGACTGACATCTCCATCCCCCTGTAAAATAGCCGAATCGTCGGTTCCGTTTTTCAAACTTTCTATTTCCTGCCGGATAGCGATAATTTCTTCCTGTAAATCCTCTTTTGTCACACCATTATCCGCATAATATGCATCCGCATCTCCAAAAAAGTATTTTTCTATTTCCTGCGCCTGTTCCTGTGACATAACAGCCGGCATTACTTTTTTGCTTACGATTTCCGATACCTCCGGAATATGTACCTCTGCCTGTACATCAACAACCATATTCCCAGCTTCCCAGCTCTCTGTCCACTGCTCCGGGTATTGTTCTGAAATTTTTGTACTGCTGTCTTCTTCGGTATCCGCCTGCGTACTCTGCTGTACCTCATCTTCCAGATTACTTTCCGCTTTATTCTTCACTATATCCTCCTTCGGAGTTTCCTGACAGGCAGTCAGAAGGCAGGTTAGTATGACAGTTCCTGTATAAAATAATTTTTTGTGTATTTTCATAGATTAAGTCCCCTTTATCTTCATCTTCTAATATTTCGTAATAGTTTCATTTTTAATATTGTATTATTTTTACATTCTCATTATATTTTTACAATATTATTTTGTCAATGCTTTTAAATTGACTCATCCATTTTTTCGGTATATAGTATATTTATACATTATAAAGATAAAGGAGTGACCTTATTTGTTATTTAAGAAAAAGAAATTTCCCAAACTGACTTCCCGCGAAGTTGATATTATGAATATTCTCTGGACAAGCGGAAAACCTTTGATTGCATCAGAAATTGCCGATTGTCGACCGGATCTTACTATTAATACCGTTCAGGCAGTTCTTCGGAAGCTTCTGAAATACCAGTTGGTCGAAGTTGCAGATATTGTATACAGCGGTACGGTTTTGTCTCGTTCTTATCGTCCCACTATCACCTCAGAAGAATTTGCAGTTCAGGAATTGACATCTGATTATCTTGCTTTTCAAAAGACAGTCTCAAAGCCTCTTCTTGTTTCTGCACTTTTGGATACCGAAGAAGATCCTGTTAAAGCTCGGGAAACGATTGATGAATTGCAACAAATGTTGGACGCATACAAAAAAGAGTTAGAATAGAGGTCATATGATATGATAGATTTTTCTATTTCATCCGTTAATATGGCGATTTTGGTAAGTAATCTTTTTATTATCTTTCTGGTTCTTATTTTCCGAAATCGTAAGGTCATGTTTCGGCTAGGACTTCCACTTCTGGTTGGATTCGTGATTCTTATTTGCGTTCGTATGATATTTCCGGTCGAACTATTGCCGATCTCCCACAATGTATATCTTCCTGATTTACTGGCCACTATCGTGGGAGAAACACGCCGTGTACGCTTTTTTCATGATACGGTATCCTGGTGGAATATTTTTGAGATTGTATGGGGCTGTGGCATCTTATATTCGTTGCTCCAGTACATCAAACGTAATTATGACTGTCAAAAGTATATAAGGAAACATGCCGTTATTTTATCAGACTCCAGCATACCAATGCAGGCTTTTACTCAGATCAAATCCGAAACCACCAAAAAAGGGGTTCAAAAAATCTCTTTACTGGCTCTTCCGCCACTTAAGAGTCCGGTAATCTATGGGCTTCGAAAACCATGTATTCTGATTCCGGATGCTCTGAAATTGTCAGAGACCGAATGGCGCTATGTTTTATTGCATGAAGTGAATCATTATCTTCATAAAGACCTGTACATAAAATTTTTGTTACATATTATTTGTATGATTTACTGGTGGAATCCTTTTTGTCGGTTTTTAAAGAATGACACAGATACGATATTGGAAATGCGGATTGATCAGACATTGGCAAATAATCCCGTGCATACTGCTGAATATTTGTCCTGTCTTTTGAAAACAGCTTCTTATCAAATAGAAAATCCTCTACCTGCACCGGATTTTTCTATAAACTTTTGTGATTCTGTTCTGGCACGACGTTTTGAAACGCTTACTCAACCCCAAAACAAGTCTACTTCTGCTTTAGCTGCAATTGTTTTCCTGAGTATCTCGTTCTTTATATACGTATCATCTTATTTTATTATTTTTGAAGCCAATTATTTTCCACCCGATATGTTTACTGATGATATTATTATTCCTACCGAAGATAATTGTTTCGTTATAAAATGTCCTGATGGTCAATATGATTTTTATCTATATGGCGAATACATAGAAACATTACCAGACAAAGAGCATTGCATTATCGGTATTACTACTTACAAAAACATCCAGGAGGCACGAAAACATGAAAAAATCATTTCTGAAAAATAGTCCTCTACTTTTGACTTGCTTATTTGTCTTTTTTATATTTACTTTGGAAAGTCCTAGCATTTCAGTTGATTCTCCATTAATTAATTCAACTTTAGCTACTTACCAATCCCAATGTACTGTTCGAAACACTAATGTTGTTTGGGTATATAAAACAGTTAATGAAAAAAAATATAAACGACTCTACAATATAGAAACCGGTCATTGGATCGGAGACTGGATTCCAGCCTGACGCAAACAGGGTCTGCCGCACCATATCAGTGCGGCAGACCCTTCCTTTTTATCATACCTTATCTTTTTATTTATACATACTCATATATTCCCCATGTGCCTCGATCAGTTCGTCGCACATTGCCTTGATATCATCGATATTCAGCTTCGCTGCGGTATGGGGTTCGAGCATGGCGATCACACTACTTTTTCACCATCCATTTTCCACTTCTATTGGATCCTTGTCTTTCAACTACTCCTTCCTCTCGCAGATCTTTTATTATTTCCTAGACTTGTTTTCTTGTGAGATTGAATTCTTCCATAAGCCTAACCTGTGTTACCGTCGGCTCTTCTTTCATTCTTTGCAAAATATTCCATTTTTTTGGCTCCTTTTTGGCTCTTTTTTGTTCACGTTCCTTCTTTCCCGCTCTCAAAAATGCTTCATGCACAAATAATCTTGAGATAAAATAACTGTGATCATCATCCGTTTCAAACTCCGGTTTCGGCGATCCGTTTTCTTCAAGTGTTCTAAGAATCTTACCAAATCCAGTATTTCGTCCTTCTGTCAAATGTAATTCTTTCAAAATATCTCCAATACGCCGGTTTCTATATCTGCGATTTGATACCTTATATCGTTTTAAGCCTTCCTTTGTAACCGAACGATCCGGTCCTGGAAAACTTACAATTTCAATCATTTCCTTTTCGACCCTTACTTCTATCGGTTCCCGGATATCATACGCACGATGATAAACTGCATTTGCAAGTGCTTCTTCCAATGTTGCATATGGATAATTGTATACCCCATATGTTTCTGCTTTATCCGCACGCTTAACAATTTTCTTAAGATTTTTGATACTATAATATTAATACCCTTTCCAGCCATTCATACACAACAGTAAATAACCGATTTCCCCTGCCATTCCTCCTACAACAATATAGAACGCTTTCCGATTTTTCCAGATTTTTTCCCATGTTCCGTAGCTTATCTGTTGCATATATAGGACAAATCCTTGGTGTTCTGCCATCCAAAGTTTTCCCTGCTGCCATATCAGTACAACCCCACTCAAAAGAGAACCTGCCAGCCCGAGAATCCACTGCCATATTTTTTCCATAATTTTTTCTCTCTGTTCCTGCTGTTTTTCCAGTTCTTCTGTGTTCCGCACAGGGATTCCGGAAAGAGACAGTGTATCAATAACTTTTTCTGCGACAGCTTCATTCACCACCTGAATCCGATAATGATATGCTTCCCGGTCAGTATGATTTTCTCCCTGCAAGGTATCGTTCTCTGCAACATTTTCACTATTTTCCGTATCCGACATTGCTATTTCTTCATATTTTTCTATATCCGCATACACAAAAACCTGATGTTCTTCTTGTTTTTCTTTCGAGCTGTTGATTCCATATACCCTTACTTTTTCCCCATTGATTTCCACAATCTGATACAATAAATCTTCTGGCACATATCCCTGAATCCCATGTTTTTCTGCATCTTTCAGCTGTTTTATTATACTCTCATCTACGACTGCCCATGCCATGGAAGAATGTTTTCCCTGACTGTACGCCTTCGGAAAATGTGTTTGCAAATATTCCTGATCCGTTCCTGTCAGAGTGATTTCCGCTTCATATCCATTCCATTCAAGCCGCTGTGTACTCTCTTCCCACACAGTTACCTTCCATATTTCGCAAAATCCCCAGCTGATCCTGATATTCCTGTGAAATCTCGCACCGAATTCCTACAGCGGTCTTTTTCTGTTCATCCATGATTTTTCCGCAAACAACCAGAGCATTCAGGCAAAAAAATACGCTACTCCAGAACAGACAGATTACGATTGCATCTTTTCGCCATATGATTTTTCCCGTATACCAGAATATTTCTTTTCTATTCATAAAACTGTCCCTGTTTTCTTCTGCGAATCCAGCCTGGAAGAACTACTCCGACAATACCTAGACCGACAACTGCGGTTACTCCGATAAGAAACTGACGACCGATCTTATTGCTTTCTTTTTCATTTTTATCTGTATTTTTCTCTTCTATCTTTAAGGGCTGGATCGTCAGTACAATATCACTGGTTTCTTCATAGCTGTTGCCATCCTCGTCCTCATAAGTCAGAAGAATTCTTCCATCTGTTCGTCCGTATCTTTTTTCTGTTGTCTCTTCCTCTGCGTTTACCACACCTGCGAAAGCGTCCAATTCACCCGAAACAGCGGTTCCTCCCTCAATGTTTCCAAGGAAGAGACTCTTATCTGTCTGTAGCCCGGGAACATCCACTGTGCATCTCGCATTATAAACCATTCCTCTTCCAACATTCACCAGCTGTACCGGTATCTGCAAACGGTCTCCTGCATTGACTTCTTCCGGAATCTGACCAATCTCCATCGTAAGTTCACTTTTTTGTTTAATCGTTATTTCTATTTGCCCGGTTGCGGTAAGTGTTACTGCGTCCGGATTATCATACGACAGTTCCAACGTCAGTTTATATCTTCCTGCTTCTGTCTTTTTATCTGTCTGGATCTCTACCGGAACTTCCAGTGTTTTTCCCGCACCAAGTTTTTCATAATATTGCGTATTCGCAGTATTTCCAAGCGAAATCCCATCCCCTTCACATCCTACTGTAACGGTCATATTCTGCACATATTTCTTTTTATTTGTATTTTTGAGGACCACTTTCAAATTCACAGAATCTCCCGCATAAATATGTTCCGGAATTTCTTTACAGCCTGCCACGATCACTTTCGGTTCGGATGTTGCTTTTTCCTCTTTATTTTCTCCTTTGGCTGCAACGACAGCCTCTCCTCCGGATCCTCCTGTTATTTCTGCTTCCGGCACAATACTACTGTCTGTCTCCTCTGAAATGCCACTCGCAACAGATGGCGTCGGTTCCGGCGTGATTGTTGGCGTGATTGTCGGCGTGGTTGTCGGTGTGGTTGTCGGTGTGATTTCCGCCACTTTTTCATCATTGATCTGTACATACACTGTAAAATTCTGTTCAATCTCCTGTTCTTCCAACTGCACTGTCGTTTTTATCTGTACCGGATATGCACCATTTTTCCTGTCACTTTTCAGTTTTAACACAAATTTTATCAGAAATACTTCTCTCGTCTGATCGGTATCATTGATTTTTTCTTCCGTTTTTTTGAATGTCTTCTGATAATTCTGAAATATAAATGGTGCTGTATTCTGATCTCCCTGATCCAGCGATGCAGTTATTGTATCCACTTCATTTTTCCCATTCCACATCAACGGAAGAATCACAGACACACTCTCTCCACTTACTTCCGGTTCATAACCATCCTGGTACGCTTTTTCCATACCCTCATACCGATTTTCATTATCCAGTCTCAGTTTTTCACTCTGCGCTGTTGTCTCCGATTCCACCGCTCCCCGTGTCTGCATGGGAAACAGTAAAAGTAACAACAGCAGACACAGTACTTTTCTTATGGTTCGCTTCATCCTTTTCCCTCCCGTGTGTTATGGATCTCCAGAAGATGTCCGTTCTGTATCTCATAGATTCTGTCAAAGTACAAAATACCTTCCCATAAATTTCCAAATGCCACAAAAGCCATACCCAAATCTGCCAGCCACCCGGAAATCAGAGTTCCGAACTTTTTACGTTCTTCTTCTGTCATTTCACTGATTCCATCTCCTGCCAGCACTATTTCCGGTTCTGTAGAAAGTGCTGCGATGCTGAGTAAAACGCCTTTTTCATATGCTGTGAGATTATCTGCATATATCATTCGTTTTTCCCACAATGTACTCGTTTTAACCATCGGTTTTATCCTTCCCCATGCCTGCTTTCTGTTATATCCTTGCGTAAGCAACGGCAATAGCATATAATCGATTGCTCTCATCCGCTCCAGATCCGGAAATTGCTCCGGTATGATACCCGCACATGATATTCTGTATGTTCCTTCCTGCACTGCTGTTACTCCAGAAGCCATCTGAAACATCTGCCTGATGTCTTCCTGGATTTCCCCTCTGATCAGCACTTTTTCTTTCTTGCGAACCGAAAAATCCACACGATCCAGAATCAGTCGATATCCACGTTCCCATCGGGTAATCTTACACATTTCCAGGCACATTTCATCCATCTCTCTCACCTGCTCTTTCCCGGATACATGTCATCGTTCCTGCATCCATTTCGCATACCGTATCACACAGTACATCGATATCATTCTGGCTGTGACTGGATAATAAAATCGTTTTTCTCTCACCTTTCAGACTCAGAATCAGTTCGTGCATCTGTTTTACCCCTTTTTTATCCAGTCCGTTAAACGGCTCATCCAGAATCAAAATGGAGGGATCTTCCATTACCGCCTGCGCAATTCCCAGTCTTTGTCGCATACCGAGCGAATATTTAGATACCGGTTTTTTCAGTTTCGGATCCAGTCCTACTGTTTGAAGCACCTCCTGGATTCTTTCTTTTCCAATTTTATGTTGCAATGACGCCAGGATCTCCAGATTTTTCATACCGGTAAGATTTGGCAAAAATCCGGGTGTCTCTATAATCACACCAATATCTTCAGGAAAATCCACATCTTTTCCAATCTCTTTATAGTTTACAAGAATTTTTCCACTGGACGGATTCAGAAAGCCACAGATACATTTCATCAGTACCGTTTTCCCACTTCCATTATTCCCAACGATTCCATATATTTTTCCTTCCTGAAACTCAAAACAGACATCCTTTAATACCTGTTCTTCGGAAAATTTTTTTGAAACATGTTCCAGTTTAATCACCGTACGCATTCTTTTCCTCCTGTTACTCTTCCGTCCCTCTGAATTGAAAATTATATCTCTTCATCTGTCTTGTACTCAAAAACACCAGAATCGTCAGTATGCTGCCAAAAATCAAAAAGGTTTCTTTCAGGCTTGGAAGATTATCATATCCGAAATTATGCATCGAATAGGTTGCCTGATTCAACGGTGAAATCCATCCTACAATTACCCTTGCTTTATAATAAAATTCATCTGGAAGTTTCAACAATGTTTTCAGATTATCCGGATTCAGCAAAAGCCCATATGCACTGAACGTCAATGCACTGATAACCCCTGCCAGCTGCCCCTTCCACAGTGTAAAAAACATCTGCAAAAACATTAGTACCAATGCATACAGTAACAGCAGAACAAAGATACAGCACATCGTCTGGTATGGTCTGCTCATTTCCAGTGTTTTTACTGCTGCAGGAATTCCCAGTGTTTCTCCTTTTTCCGAATATGCCAGCATTGCTGCTGTATAACTCCATGTATTTTTGGGAAAAAGATATTTCATACACAGTATTCCTGTAGAACCCAGGATAAACATGAGATAAAATACGCAGGCTCCCACAATATACAAAAACTGCCCTGCAATCCATATCTTTCTGTTTTCACGGATCAGGAAAAACGGCGTTGCTGTCGTAATAAAGGGAAGGTCACCGAACAGCAGCAAAAATAACATGGACCCAAGCAAAATAGAATTGCCATCACCAAACGTCCATATAAACGGCTCCACCAACTGCATGGTTGTCTCCTGTTTCCCGGCAAACAAAACTAATTTATCCGTCAGCATAAAACATAAAATAAACGCCAGTAAAAATGCTGCAATCACGCGCATATTTTTCTTCCACATTCGAAAATTATAACCGGCTGTAACAAGTATCATTCTGCTGATTCTACGCATATCCAATTCTCCTTCTCGCCGCATCTGCAAAAGCATATCCTGCAATGCTGGTCAGAAAAAGCAGCCAGAAAAAGACAGACCAGCCATGCAATGGCCAGTCTGCCTGTACCACCAGCCAATCCGGCGGATAAAACGCCCGACATTCCGGGAAATATCGCTCACATAAAATAATCAGCAGATATTCACTCATAAATGGTGCAAGCCATGCCATGTATCGATGATTCACCAGCGTTGAAATCCACATTCCGATTTCTGCTTCCAGTGCTCCAAAAGCAAAAAACTGACACAACATCTGTCCATATTTCCCCAAAAAATTCTGTATAATCCTCCATGAAAATCCTTTTTCCATAGGCAGAAAAACAATCCATGTACACAAAATAAAAGCCACTGTCCCCGCTACCAGAATACTTCCACCTGCAATTGCATTTGTGATCGCTTTTGAAATTATGTATTTTTTTCGTTCTTTTCGAACCAGCACAAATTTATAGATACCACTTTTATATTCATCCACAAATCCGGTCGCATACGGAACAGTGCACAACAAGGGAAAATACAACCGAATCCCATCTCCCGTCAGAACTTTCAAAATATAACTTTCCGTCCAGCCTGCACCCAGCTTCCTGCCACTTCTCAGCACCTCTGCCACCATTTCCAGATTAGTTACGGTAAGAAATATCACAGTAAGAAAAGTTCCCAGGTACAGCCATTGCTTTCGAAACGCTCTTTTTCTATCATACGGTAACATTCATTTTCTCCGTTTAATATCCGAGGGATGTATTGATTACACTCCCATCAATCCCATTTATCATCAAAAACTGCTGTTTTCCCCAATCTTCACCATCCACACGAAGTGTTCCGGAAAACGACCATGCTGGAACCATAAGAAAATCTTCCGTGTTGCTTTTTTCTTTGATTCTGAAAAGCCCTTCTGTGATTTCAGATATTTCAATCTGAATCTTTCCTGTCTCCGTTGCATCCAAATCCAGAAATGCAGATTCTGTAAACTGTGCCTGTGCCTGTTTTTTGAATGTCTGATAAATCTCCTCAAAATCCATCGTTTCTACATTTTCATTTTCTATCTGTACCACATCCATCGGAGATATCAGTTCCACACTCGTCAGTACACCGTTTTCAAATCCAATACTCAGGGATGAATAATAATAATTTGCCGCATACAGATCTTCTGATTTCAGATCAATCAGCGGTCCCTGAAATGCCGTAATACTTTCATAAGACGGTGTGTAGGTTACCATTACATTTTGTATGTTTTCTGCTTCCGATGCTTTATATTCCGCATATTTCCAGTTTTCCATTCCCAGCTGATTTTTTATCTCATCTGCCTGTTTTACTGCCTCTTCTTTGGATAATGTTCCTGTTTCTTCTTTGATCCATTCCTGTTCATCTTCATACAGGAACCATTGTGTATTTAACCGATAGTCATTCTCTTCTCTGTTGTCCACTTCCACCATCGCCTGATGTCCGTTCACGGTTGCCTGTGCAATCAGCTGGCTGGTTTTGTCCAGCCCTTCATAATTTGCATCACCGGATGTGGGCATTGGCAGGTCATCATAATAGCCATATGGATGAAATTCCCATGTACATGGAATTTTTTCATCGGTATCACTGGCTGATGCATATTGCTTTTCATATTCTTTGATTTCTTCTTCCAGCTCTTTTTTTATCCGGTCTGCCTCTTCCTGGCTTCCATAATCCTCCAGAAGTTTGTCCTGATCACCTATGCGTTCTTTCAGTTGGAGAATCCTGTCTTCTATCTCTGTCTTACTTTTTTCTCCAGGTTCATATGCCGTCGCACCCTCAAACAGCACATCCGCCCACCGCTTTGCCTCTTCTTCCGTGATCAGATGCGGTTTTACTCTCACCACCGGTTTGTTTTCTTCCAGTCCCGTAACACTCGCATCCACAGATACCTCTATTTTTTCCTCATCTGCCTGAAACTGATCCGTATATTTTTCCGGTACTGATGTGTCACTGTCTTTCTTATTTTCTCTCTGAATCGCCTGTTCCAGTTTTCCCTCATTCTTATTGACCACAATGTCTTCTGTCGGGTTTTCGGCACAGCCGGTAAGTAACAGACAAGAGAACAACATCGCACAAAATACTCCGCTACCTTTTCCCATATACCCTCCGTTCGTCATCTGTAATTTTTCATTTTTATTATTTCAAATGCTTTTATTGTATTTATTTTACATTCTCATTATATTTTTACTTTATTGTTTTGTCAACGCTTTCAAATTGA
>ERZ779842.1892-NODE-1892-length-15797-cov-4.211345_pt1 | contig 15797 bp, 11 predicted proteins | sample MGYA00511095_ERZ779842 | MGnify/ENA primary metagenome ERZ779842 (study PRJEB29588, sample SAMEA2154036) | human gut metagenome | biome: human gut; feature: human-associated habitat; material: faeces | place: Denmark | collected 2008/2010 ... | reverse complement strand
GAATCTTTTTTCTTACGGATTGCAAAAACCGGAGGCTCTGCTGTCTCGATCACCTCTGTGGTATTCACGATCTGGATTCTTTCCTTGGGGTAATTCTGAAATTTACTCAGCTCACTCTCAATTACTTCCTGCTTACCAGTGAGGATCACTACAATATCATCTCTCTCTGTAACAGCTTCTACAGCTGCCTTCACAGGCTCTGCCGGGGCGTTATCCCCACCCATGGCATCTACTACTACTCTAACTGTCTCTGCCATATTCTTCTCCTCTTGGATTTCAGTTACTGCATCTTTTCCAGGCAGCAACATCTCTTCAACACTGTACTTCATTAATGTGAAAATATCCATTATAATCGGGACACGAAAAATCACAGGATCTTACACTATCCCGAATAATACTATTCTACTGTACTGCCCCCGGTAAGTCAATGCCAAACTTTGGATTACTCTTCACTTCGTGACTTGACTGAGCGGGCTAACTTGGTTATACTCACTTCGGGAGCAGATAGGTGCCGGTGTGCCTCCTGGTCTTCAAAACCAGTGTGGGGCGCTAATCCCGTCCCGGATGGGTTCGATTCCCATATGTTCCCGCCAAATAAAAATGCAAAAAAGCATTCACAAAGATCTTCTGTATGTCGCACAACACATTTTTGTTATTATAACTGCGCTGTCTTTTCACAATATAAAATTAAATATATTCCAAACTAACGACAACAGCTGAAAATTATATACGAGTTATTAATATTCGTTCCCCATTTGTCATCCTGGTAATTCTGTCCCTGTCAAAGCCTTCCAGCAGCGTGATTGCACATTTTCTGGATATCCCCAGCTGATCACGAAATTCTCCGGTTTTGATCACGCCCTTTTCCTTATATAATGTAACCGCCATATCCAATGCTTTCTTTCGAATATCCCGATGCATATAATGTTTCTCATCATATCGCACCAGCACGCCGCTTCGCACCATTTTGAAAAAAACAGCTGAAAATTCTTTCTCCCTGGAAAAATCGGACTTCACCTCATCTGTCAAAGGCGGGATAAAACCCGAATTTAAATATAGATTCTGAATTTTGATAAATATGGGCGTGCTTTCCAATTCATTCTCTTTGTTTTTGTTAATATTGTTATCATTTAGATCGTAATTTTTCCAGGCAGTTTCTATACTGTTTGTTTTATTGATTTGTGCTGGAACAAGCTTTGCTCCATTCCCGGACATCTCTTTACTCAAATCGGTGTCAGAACTTGTTTGAAAACGACGTTCTGCTCCCAGCTTTCGCCTTCTCTTCCGTTTCAACGCATTTGGATTTTCCACCACGCCTCCGCCGATAGTTTCCACCGGCGAATAAAACCGAATCACAAAATGATCACCAGCTTTCATCGCTGTCTGCTGTTCCATGCGAAGCTGCACCACAGCTTCTTCCCCTGGTTTCATCACTTCTCTGTCAAGCAAAATCACCTTGCTGATCAATTCTGCCGCTCCGTGGTACAAATGTACCCTCGCGCCGCTTTTTAAAGACCGATGTCCGCTTTTCAACAATCTCAGTTTGACATCCGCCATCATCGTACTCTCCATGCTATCTGCGGCCGCCAGGATTTCTCCTCTGGAAATCTCCTCTTTCCCAATTCCTGCCAAATTCACCGCCACACGCTGTCCCGGAAAAGCACGGCTTACATTCTGCCCATGAACCTGGATTCCTCGAACTTTCACCAGCTGGGCCTTTGGATACAACATGGCGCTTGAATCCATATCCAGTGCCCCATCCAATAACGTCCCCGTCACAATCGTGCCAAAACCCTTTAAGGAGAACACACGGTCAATTGGAAGCCGAAAACTGTTCACAGAAGCATTTCTCTGCGCATAATCTCCTCCTTGCGTCTCTTCCAGACACATCTGCCACAGAATTCGCCGAAGGTCCTCAATCCCTCTTCCGTCCACTGCACTGGTCACCACCACTGCCGCTTTCTCCAGAAAAGTTCCCGCCACGAACATCTGAATTTCTTCTCTCAGTCCCGGCTTCCATTCCAGATCTCCCTTGGTAATCACCACTACGCCTCTTCGAATTCCCAGCAATGAAAGAATATCCAGATGTTCCCGTGTCTGAGGCATCACCCCTTCATCCGCCGCAATCACCAGCATGGCAATGTGGATTCCGCCAACTCCTGCCAGCATATTTTTTATAAATTTTTCGTGTCCCGGCACATCAATGATCCCGGCCTCTTCCCCATTCGGAAGCTTCAAAAAGGCAAATCCATTCTCAATGGTAATCCCCCGCTTTTTCTCCTCCGCAAGCCGATCCGTATCTGTCCCCGTCAAGGCCTCCACCAACCAGGTTTTCCCATGATCAATATGCCCCGCCGTGCCGATTATAATATGTCTTTTCATACTGCTCAACTTCCATAATAAAAATGGTCCCATGGTATCAACTATCTCTGATAATGATACCATGAAACCAAATTATACTCAAATATTATAATATCAAGGTCAAAAAGCCGTTCATGTTTGCACGATAAAGTTTTTGAACTTTGGACCCCAACATCATATTATATTATTCTACCGTCACCGACTTCGCCAGATTTCTCGGCTTATCCACATCCAATCCCTTTGCTACAGACACATAATAGCCCATCAGCTGCAGCGGAATCACTGCCAGTGATGTTGCAAAATGCGGATCCGTCTTCGGAATATAGGTCACGAAGTCTGCGGTGTCCTCCATATTGTAATTTCCATAGGTGGTAAGGCCCATCAGATACGCGCCGCGGCTCTTGCACTCTACCATGTTGCTGACAGTCTTTTCGTAGAGATCTGGTTGAGTGAGCACGCCAATGACCAGAGTACCGTCTTCAATCAGGGAAATGGTTCCGTGTTTGAGTTCGCCGGCTGCATAAGCTTCGGAATGGATGTAGCTGATTTCTTTCATCTTAAGGCTGCCTTCCAAACAGATGGCATAATCGATGCCGCGGCCGATGAAGAATACATCTTTCGCATTTGCCTGCTTTGCCGCAAACCACTGGATCCGCTCCTTGTCCTCCAGAATCTTGCGGATCTTATCCGGGATGGTCTGGAGTTCTTTAATATATGCCGCGTACTGCTCGTCTGTAATTTCGCCACGAACCTTTGCAAACTGAATTGCCAGCGTGTAAGCTGCAATAAGCTGGGTGCTGTAGGCTTTTGTCGTAGCTACGGAGATTTCCGGACCGGCCAGGGTATAAAAGACATTATCTGCTTCCCGGGCAATGGAGGAACCTACCACATTGACAATTCCCAGGGTGCGCACACCGTGTTCTTTTGCCTCCCGAAGTGCCGCAAGACTGTCGGCGGTCTCACCGGACTGGCTGACGATGATTGCCAGGGCATTTTTATCCAGAATCGGTCTGCGATAACGGAACTCGGATGCCAGTTCCACACGCACCGGAATGCGGGCCAGATCTTCCATCACATACTGGGCTGCCATTCCCACATGATAGGCAGAGCCACAGGCCACAATGTAAATCTGGCTGATATGCTCTATATCTGCATCCGTCAGGCCTACTTCTGTCAAATCGATGGCATCGTTCTTTAAAACAGAGTTTAACGTGTCTGCAACAGCTTTCGGCTGCTCGTGGATCTCTTTCATCATGAAATGCTCGTAACCGCCCTTTTCCGCTGCTTCCGCATCCCACTCAATATGCTTTTTCTCTTTCTGGATTTCTTCTCCGTCCAGATTGTAAAAGGTGATCTCGCCTTTGCGGACACGGGCCATCTCCAGATTGCCGATATAATACACGTTTCTTGTGTATTTCAGGATAGCCGGAACATCGGACGCGATATAGGAAGCGCCATCCTCCACACCAAGGATCATCGGGCTGTCTTTGCGGGCTACATAAATTTCACCTGGATAAGCCTGGAACATGACCGCAAGGGCATACGAGCCACGAATACGTACCATCGCATGATTGATGGCATCCACCGGAGTTCCCTCATACTTCTTGTAATAATAATCAATCAGCTTAATGGCAACTTCCGTGTCCGTAGAGGAATAGAAGGTATAGCCTTTGCGCACCAGTTTATCTTTTAATTCCTGATAATTTTCAATGATACCATTATGTACGCCAGTCACATTTCCATCGTCGGAAATATGCGGATGCGCATTGTTCTCGGAAGGTTCTCCGTGGGTTGCCCAGCGGGTATGACCAATGCCGCAGGTACCATGTAAAGCGGCACCGCCATCTGTCTTCTCATCCAGTACTTTTAACCGGCCTTTGGCTTTTACCACCTGAACCGGTAATTCGCCGTCACGGACGGCAAGGCCTGCTGAGTCATAGCCTCTGTACTCCAGTTTTGATAATCCATCCAAAAGGATCGGAGCTGCCTGCTCTGATCCGGTATATCCAACAATTCCACACATAAATGTTTCTCCTCTTTTAAACGTCTTCGAAATACAGCAAAAAAATCTGGCTGGCAATATCTGCCAGTCAGACTTCTGCTTTATTCTTTGATTCTTCAATTTACATCTTATGCGATTACTCTGCAGCTGCTTCCTCAGCGGTCTCTCCTGCGCTCTCAGTTTCAGTCTGCGCCGCACCTACCGTAATGGTATTGGAAGTTACGGTCTGTGTGGTCTCCTCTGCTGCAGTATTCTCAGACGTATTTGCTGCTTCTGCATTCTCATCCTGCGGAACAATCTCACTGCAAGTTACGCTGATATCAACTCTGTTGTTTCTATATTTCATGGTGTAGCTGTTGCCAGTATCAGTCTTGCCTTCGCGGTCCAGGCTGGTAATGCCAAGCTCACGCTGACTCTGGATATAATCGGTTAATGACTTACCCTCAGTCTCACCCAGGGCTGCTACTACGGTCTGCTCGTAAGCTGCGTTGTAAGCGTCACGGTCTGCTTCCGGGGCCACATCATACCAATAGGTGAAATCCACTGCATTCGCCTTGTCTTTTGCACTGTTCCACATAGCGAACCTATAAAGGTCAAAAGAATTCGCATCACGGAAGGTACGGGATACTTCCAGGTTATTCTCAGTGGTAAGAGCCTTCACTGATGCATCCGTGCGAGCTGCAATCAAAGTCTTGGAAATCTTATTAATCAGAACCTTCAGTTCTGCAATGTAACCACTTCTGGTGGTGCTTACAGCTGCATCGTTGTTCTTTGCCTCGCTGGCTGCTACCTTGTCAGCTGCTACCTTCTTGCCTGGGTTTGGCTTTGCTGCTTTTGAAGCTTTCGCTCTGTTTTCTCTTTCGATCTGCTCTTCGGACTTCTCCTGGCGCACACCGTTCGCATCCAGCCAGTAACCCTCTACGGTAGTCTCGGTCATTTTGTATCCATCCGGATCCAGGCAATATACTAACTGGGTTTCCGGATCCGTAAACCACTTGCCAGACGGCCAGTCCCCGTTATCATAGACATATTTCTGCTTTTCACCATATGGTGTGTTATCCGTTACCCAGCCTGCAGCAAATGCTGTCATTCCGGTGGATAAGCTCATAAGTGCTGCAACTGCCGCAATACCAACAATTTTCTTTTTCATGTAAATGTACCTCCAATTTTATTACAAGATTTTATGTATCATAATATTTCAATTCATGTCCAATTCCATCTGACATACAAAAGCATAACATAAAAGCAGATTCTCCACAACTACCTAAAATATAAAGATTCTCTGACATTTCCCTAAGACAAACGTCAGAAAAACTTAAATGCACAAAATCCGGCTGGCATTTTGCGTTCCAGCCGGATTCCGTATAAATCTGCTATTATTCTATAACAATGCATCCTGCCATATTTTTCTGCAGGCTTCTGATCTTCTCTACTTCCTGCTCCATTGCGGAATATACAGACTTTCCAATCTGTTCTACCAGAACCACGGAATCGCACTCCGGAAGCAGCTTAACCGTCTCTGCATGCTCAAGCATATTTCCCCCATAAACCAGTTCCTGATCCGGAAGATACTGCTGAAGATTTGCTGCAAGATCTTTCAGGCTCTCTGACTCTGCTGTGGTACCTGTAAGCAGAATCTTTGCTCCATCTGCTGCATAGTTCCCAATATTGGCCGCAAGCAGCGCATAAGACTGTTCTGCAGACACTGCCGGTTTTCTTCCCTCCAGGCGGTTTAACCAGCGGTCGATCACACCGGCCTTTTTCGCGCCTGTTGCAGCGAAAGAACCAAGCACATGCAAATCATAGCGTCTGCGCATCTCTTTTGCAGCATAAAGCTTGTCACTCATCAGGAACATGACACAGACAAAGAAGACTGCCATGAAACCGCCGAGCACGCCACCGAGTACGGCATATTTCACAGCCTGCTTCACTACCGTTCCACGGGAAAGAACGGTCTTAGCCGGTTCTTTCAACTCTTTTAATGCCTTTTCCTTATCTGCAAGGGAACTCTGAAGTTTTGTAACCTGGTCGCCGGCATCCTTCTGCTGATCGGCAAGTTCCAGATCTACCATGGCACCTGCCGCGCGGTTTACTACACTTACAGAATGTTCCCCGATGGAAGCTGCAACCCGCTCATGCAGTTCTTCCACTCTGCTAAGAAGCAGTTCCAGAATATCTTCTGCCTGGCGCTGGTCTGCATGTTTTACTCTGATTGTCAACAAATTAGTAAATCTGGAGAAAGTTTCATCATCTGAACTCATGCTTCCGCGCTCTACGGAAATTAGTTCCTGAAGATACTGCTGTTCCAGTCCGGCCTTTGCCGCAACCTTGCCAAGAAACGCGTTGCTGGTCAGCAAAGCCTGGTATGCCTGAATGATGGTATCTGTGTAATCTACATTCTGATACATCATGCCCGGCATAATCTCATAATCTGTGCGGATAAACAGATCTGCTCTCGCCTCGCATACATCGTAGGGGCTGACATTCATCAGGACGGAATTCTCCAGATACTCCTGCTGCTTCTGAATATCGTTAGTGATATTGTCAATCTCACGCTCGTAAGCAGCTTTGCTGGTATTGTAAACCTCCAGATCCTGCTGGTATGACTCCTGTGCTTCTGCCTGAGCATCTGCGTCACGGTAGTTCTGGAAAGAACGCATTCCCTTAAAGCCGCCAAGCAGTACTGCAGCAATCACTGCAGTTATGATGATCGGCCGCCACTTGTAAAGCACCGCGAACATCAGATCTTTTAAATCAATTTCCTGTTCATATGTATTCTCTGGTTCCATTTTAATACTCCTTTTCCTAAGTTCTCTTTATCATAACATAGGATTGTATTTGCATCAATCTTTATCACAACAATATTCTCCTACCAGCACATCTTTGGAGTCACGTTCCATATGTACTGGTGTATGAATAAATTTAAGTCTGATGCCAAAATTTAATCCAAAATCTTCCCCACCCCATTCCTTTTCCGGTTGTATCAGCGGACTTCCAGAGGGCACTCTTCTTACTGATGGCATGGTCCCTGGCAAAGTAAATTTGGCTTCCTCATAAGTCGTATACATGTATGTTTTGGCTATATCCATGTCCAGCATTGCTGCAAGTCCCTGAGCAAGCAAATAACTTGCTCTGAACTTTCCCTTCACATTTCTCCAGGTTTCTGCACCTACAGAAGATTTCATTTCAATTAAATGCAAATTCCATTTATTCCTATCATGTTCAAAAATGATGTGATCGACCCGCTTAAACATCGATTTTTTGTCTTGAAAAAAGTACATCAATGTATTCTTTTTATCTACATTCTTTATACAAAGATTCTCATCAGAATTCAGACGAAATTCCAGCTTGCTTTTCCCCGAATCATCGGTCTCATCCAATTCAATCACACTTTTTTCTTTCTCTATAAACCCCTTTACCATAAGTTCCTTTATAATAAATTCTCTTTTTGCAGACATTCTGTCACCCCTGGATTCTATACGCTGTATCCATGATTTCATCAAGCGCATCATTAAACGTCGGAACGCTGAAACCATTTTCCCCACAAGGCAATTCTTCTACCTCTGTTTTCCCTCTGGTTTTCGCTTTTAACTGATAAACCTTCACCTGCTCACAGGACAACATATCTGCACCTGTATAAGCAAACTCTCTGCAAATTTCTTCACGGTCCTCACGAACTGCCAACCGGATCATGTTATTGATGTGCTGCAATATAAGGTCACTATGTGTTGTAATCACCATATTTATTCCTGCATTTACAGTCTGACCAATGATCTTTCCCATCTTGTACTGCAACTGTGGATGCAAACACATCTCCGGCTCTTCATAATAAAAGCGTTTCACACGCTTTCTATGCTTTAAAATCAATATAAACGGAGCCAACTCTGTAACTACCGCAGAAGACAGCCTGAGCGGAATTCCCTTTTTAAATCCATTGGGAACATATAAAACCTCTTTATTAGGCATAGTGCTAAATTCTACCGTTCCATCTGTCATTTCTCGCTCTATTGCTGCAGCCAACCCGATATATTTTTTATCTCCCACCGCATCTACAGATAAATCCTCTATAGTGTCCAAAAAACGATTGATCGGACGAATAAACGGAGTTATCGTCTCACTCTCATCTGCAAGGTTAAACGTACTATTTCTTCCAACCTTGTTGATAATATCTTTGGTAAGCATAAAACCGGTTCTGGCCGCCGGAAGATAAACCACTCTGCTCTCCTGTAATTCTCCATCATTCAAGTCCATAACTCCGCCATACAACGCCCGGATCATGCCCCATTGTAATTGCGTTTCTTTCCGCAGCTTGTTCTGGTCCATAAAGCCCTTTGAAAAACCATATTTATGCCTGCCTGCAAACTGCATGCTTAACTTTCCCGCTTCAACATCTGCCTCAAAATATACATAACGCTCAGACAAACCGGACAAATCCATAGTTAATTTTCCAATTTTCACATTTTCGCTATTAAAAATTCCTTTGGCAAGAACATTTTTTTGTTTTTCCAGTTGTTTATTTAGCAGGCTTTCCATTCTTTCTATAATTGCTTTTACTGAAACCCTGTTCTGTTTCTGCTTCACAGCACATTCAATCTGCTCAAAAAGCCATTCTGCCAGCACATGAGTTTCTTCTTCATCCACATAATCTCTGCCGACTAATGTTCCTACACCCAAATTTTCAATTCCCCATAAAAGAGCTAAAAGATAACTTTTTCCGCTATTGTTGTCCCCAACAAATAAGGTCAATGGAGCCATTTCAATCTCCGCAGACTTTATTTTTCCATAATCCTCTACCCTTACTTTCCATGATCCCATACTTTTTCTCCTCAGGCTTCAAATTTGTCAGCAAATCTAAATCACATTGTATTTATATCATTCAATTTTTTTAATTCTTCATCAGATGCGTGCTTTGTCCAACAAGAACTAATATTTTTTCTTTTACTCATTTCAGCTGTTGCATCTCCAAATGCGCTTCTCGTTTTTTCGAGATTTTCGTTCTGTACATTTCTCCCCGCTGGATTTCTTTTCCAACCACAAAAAAACCTCTTATCTTTTTCTTCGATTTTCCTTCTTTTAGAAGCAATTTTTAATACATCCGCATAGTTTGGACGCTTCTTAAATTCTTTAGGGATTTTGTCATTTAATGCTTTGAAAAAGTCAAACGGAACAAATTTATGCATTGGATCATATTTTATCTGAAGATACTCTACTAATTTTTTATAATCATCAATAAAACATTTAGCTACGTACCCCTTCTCAATTTCCAATTCAAATACCACCGGATCTAATCCCAAAGTTGTCAAATATAAACGATATGGAACTATGTCTGTTAAAAAAATACATCCAAAACCTTTTCCATTAAACTCGAATGGAAAGGTTGCTCTATCTTCTCCCTTTTTCTTCATATCTTGATGCAGCGTCCGTAATCCTGTAAACTCAAACCTTTTCATTTAATCTCCCAGTTATCAAAATTCCTTCTTCATCAATAATTCGCCAATAATTTTACAAGTTATATAATTTCATCGGTTGTTGTCTAGCACTCTTATAATGTCTTTATAACTTTATATATATTTATCTCTCTCACCTTTTATTTACTAAAACTTCCTATTGTAGGTATGGGAAGTCTTAGTTAGTAATATCAATATTCTTCAGCAATACAAATTATCTTATTCGTTTATCAACAATTTCCTTAATCACTTTATTTGAGGCATTTTCTATTTTATAGTCAGCTGAAGTAAATTGTCTTATGGCTGCGTTTAATTGCGCCATGTTCTCTATACAGATTGGCAGTTCTGGATTTTTCTCTTTAAGCACGCGCAATACATTGTCAACAGCAAATCTTGGTACCCCCAACTTCGATACGAGCACCGCTTCCTTACTTGATACGCCATAATAAATGTAAGACGGCAGCATCTGTGCGCTTTCTGTCTGTAAGTCATGGCTGACAGCCTGATAAATATTCATTCCCCATGGCATATAAGATTTCATCTGACCGTTCAAATAGCGGTTACACAAAGAAACTGCCTCTTCATCACTTTGTTCCGGCCGTTTGATTTCTTTTGCAATGTCAGTTACCTTATCTCCACTTACCCAGCCCATAAGCAGCTTCGCTATGCTTTCCGAATCAAACTTTCCACGCCCCAGCATATCGATTTTAATTTCAGGGATTCTTGCAATAATATCAATAATTTCTGTTAATCGTTCAATATTCTTCGTGTGAAGTATAATTTCTGAAGCTTTATACACATGATCATCACACTCTTTCACACGATTGATAAACGCGCCTATAATAGCTTTAACCTTAGTATAACTTATGTCACTAATTCCCAACTCGTCGGCCTTCGCCATATCCGCTTTTTTATTCTCATTTATATGGCGAATATACTGCGTCACAAACGTATTTAATTTAGTCTGCGCATTGATAAAACCTTCCTGCCTGCTCAGACTATGATACAAATAAGAATCCGTCAATATTCCTCTGATTTTTGCAATGTCTTTCGGACTGATATTATAATCATAGCTGATATTCAATATATGATTGATGTATTGCAGCAAATTTAAAACTGGTTCATACTTCGGCTCTTTTAACACATTATAATCAAAACTTATACTCGTATTTCCTGCAAAAAACCTGTTCAATGAAGATATTACTTCTTTTAAATCTGATTCAATATAGTTTTTTACAGTAGCCCTGGTCTCTTTCTGTGAATTGGAATAAGAAATAATAATATAGCCTTCTTTATCCTTGTATGCTCTGCCTGCACGCCCGGCAATATTCCAAAACTCAGCATTCGATAATTCCCCCTTATTACGCAGTCTTACCGTATCAAAAATAACTGTGTTAATAGGGAAATTCATTCCCTGCGCCAGCGTTGTTGTCGCAAATATAAGTTTTATCTTATTATTTCGGACCAGTTCCTCCATCGTTTCCTTTACCAGACTGGAAAGACCGGAATTGTGATAACAAACTCCAAATTTCAAACAATCAATTAACGGATCATTCTCCCCATTCTCCAGCTTAACGATTTCTATTGCGCGCTGAATTTCTTCATCCTGACTCATATCCGGCAGCATACCTCTCGTACTAAAATACCTCTGCACGTAAGAAGCCATTTTTAAGGTGGTTCCTCTTCCACCACAAAGAATTAGAATATTTCCTTCCTGCTCAACGAAATCATTCAAAACAACGCAAAGCCGAACAGTATTATCAACGCGTTCTAATCCCAGATTTTCTTTTACATTCTGCGGATTCAAATTCAAGGTGATTTCAATATCTTCCGTCCCCAACTGATTTCTTGGTGATTTGAAAAACTGCAAAACAGAACTGGTTTTCTTGCTATTAAGCAGGTTACACCCAACATATTGCTTTGTCGGTGACCACTCTATGGAAATCGTATCCGCATTTCGTGGTGAATCAGCCAGCCACTCACTAATTTCCCGGGCATTACTAATAAAGGGGCTCAACAAAAGAAAATTTGCTTCTTTCAAATTTTGTTTAATTGTTGATAATACCAGTTCAAATTTGGATCCTCTTGATTCCTCTCCCAGATTGTGTGCTTCATCCATAATCACCAGGCGCGTATTTTGGATTGCCGGATGACTTTGTCTTACCAGTGCTTCCAGTTTTTCAGGTGTACTGATTAATATATCAATATGTTCCTGCATTAAAATTTCATTTTCTATCTCGTCTACATCATAATATGGCAACGCAGTTTCTATATGAAATCGGAATTCCTTAAAATCATCCTGTAAATCCATTTTCACCTGATCAATCAGCGCATTCGTAGGAACGATATAACAAACCGTAGGCTTAAAATCTGTTGTCGTGTAATTATGAATGCTAAACAGTATCTGCATCTCTGCCAGCAATGATTTTCCGGCGCTGGTTGGCATTCCCACCACAATGCTCTTTTTCGGTGTTAAAACATCCGAAATGACCTCTCTCTGCGATGGCAGTAAGGAATATATGTACCGGCTACCCTTTGAAAGGTTTGCTTCAATAAATTTTTTAATTAGCGGAGACTTTTCCGCAATATTCCATATTGAATTATCAGCCACCCTTTCGTACGCATACCGAAGTAAATGCCCAATCAGTTTTAACTCAATGTTTTCATGACTGAGCAAATGAAAAGCATTAAAAGAATACATATCAATAACACTATATATATTCTGATCTTCTGCGCTGTCAATCCGTCCACTGAAAAGATATGATTTTAAAACCGTAGTCAAATAAATAATGTTTCCATAAGAAGCAATCTTCAACCCAGATGATATATCCAGCTGGGATTTCTGAAGTTCTTCCATCTGTGCGTTATCTAAATGAGTATTTGCTTTTTCGATAAAAGAATTCAACTGTATCAGACCGTCATAATTTTTAATATTACTCATCAAAAGAATAATTAAATAATATGTATCATATTCGAGTTTCTGTATGGTCGGGAACTCATTGTATAAACTTACGTAATTGACCAGTCTGATATTATATTCCTTAATGACCAAATCGGACATCGTCTGTCTGTCTGCCAGATAAGCCAACATGCTATACATAACCAGATACCGCACGTAACTCCAACACTCATGATCCGGAATCTGATTTAAAACCTGCTCATATAAAGATGCTGCCGCTCCGTATAAAGCCGTAAGCATCTCTTTTCGTTTTTCACTTTCAATTAATTCCAGGTTAGGGTTTTCTAAAACAATTTCCAATAACGCATTCAGCAAATTCGCTTTGGAAAGTAAATCATTATTCAAATAATCTCTGCTTTGTTCTTCTGCTGAAAATTTACTGTATAGGTGAGCAGCCTCAATATCTGAGAGCATAACTTTAAGCGAAGAAATGCTTTCTTCGCTTACGTCAAATACTTTATTTATTGTGTTCATTATGCTCTCGATATAATTCATTATTATTCCCCTATTGCCTCTTTATAAACCTCATTGCTAAATTCAGAAAACTGTTTTCTGAATGATACAATTAAATTTTCGACATTTTCTCTTTGAACAGCTTGCAAAGAAAAATTTTTGTAATCATCTACATTCATCTCTGAAATAATTTTTTCATTATTTCTCAATAAGCATGGAAAGAACATGATATTGTCTGCCAGGTCTTTCTTTTCTCCCACAATCAGATTAGCCAGGAATTTTACTATTTTTTCCAATACATCATCCTGTATTTGAACACCTCTTATTCCGTGCATATATTCTAAAATTTCACGAGATACCCGATTATCCACATCATCAATTGCTTTCTGAATATCTTCCTGCAGCAAGTCTGCAGAACCACATGGTATTTTATTCGCTTCAGAAGCTTTAACTTCACAAACCACAAAACGAATCCTGTCATGATCAAGCCAGATACCCGGAACATCTATTCCATCAGTATGTTTGTCAATTTCAACCGTTTTCATATTCATTCTTTTATCTGCTTCATCATAAAATTTACAACCATATTCCTGCTCCAACAGATACTGCGCCATCCATTCCGTCACACGTTCCCTGCGAACATCAAATTGCGGTATTGCTGTTTTCTTCGGAATATTCAACTTCGCAGCCTGCTCATTAAATCTGGCCACAAAATCAGGATTCAGATTTTTAGAGGCATAATATGTCAAATTGTATTCTTCTGTATTATGTACCTTTGAATTTGCTATCTTCTTCACCAAATAAGATTTTAATTCGTTAAAGTTTTCTTCATTTTCAATATCAAATTCAAAAAGATTAACCTTCAAACCATTCCGTTCTGTTTCCAGTATTCTCGATATCCCTGCCATTGTATAAACCACCTTCAAATTGGGTTATAAGTAATCCATCCAGTGTATTTACTATAACACACAGATACTTCTTTTTCTATAGATTTTGCCTGTTTTCATGCTTCTTAAAGCAGATCTTTCTATGGTAGAATTAGAAGATGACACCCAAATGTCATTTCAGGCATTATTACTGATTATTATTAAATTTAAAGACGACAGGAGACTAACCATGAAAAAAGATTTTAAAACGGACATTAAAAATGGTATATATAAAAATGACGATACTATTGCTACCTTAATTCCATATATATATGAAGGAGTGGAGTATTCACTTCAAATTAATGCACCTGCTTTATTAAGAACCTATATGGCTGCAGCAATACTTAAATATAAAGAAGGCTCTGATTTCGAAGAAATTTTAGAAACTATGGATACTGAACGTTTTTCAGATGAAAACAGCTATAGCCAGCATGAAATGGTAAGAGCCGTTATTGTCGACTGTGCTGTTCGAAATAGTAAGCTTATTGGCGAATATTTAAAAAATAGCAAAATACAAGAAAATAATAAATATTTATTTTTTATCGCATTAGGAAGGCTAAGTACTAGTTTTAAAGCAGCAACATTGTTATTAAATAATGGCTTTTTTGTAGAGGTTGTATCAATCTTACGATTAATTATAGAACAGCTGGCATGGGGAAGTTTTTTATTAGAAGAAGAGGACGAAGAGAAAATTTTAAAAAATCGTACGCAGAGTAACGTTGGGTATTTAAAGACACAATTAGGTGAAAACTACGGAATTTTATATGGCTACTTATCAAGCGAAGCACATTTAGAGCCAAAAGAGATAGGAAAATATCTTCAATTAGATGACAAAAATCAGGTAGCAGTGCGTGATCGCTCTGGAAAAGAATGCGAAAAAGAAACTAACACATTATTGCTATTATTAGACGGCTATTGTGAATTGATATGGAAAGGCATGAATCATTTTGGCATTTTAGAAGAAGAAAAAGTATATTATACGGAAAACTATCATTTGAATAAACTCATGGTTCAGAAAATGAAATCAAAATTAGACAAGAAGAATGCAAACTTTAAAAAGAGTTGAAACCGGAGAGTCTGCATATAGCCAGTTTTAACGGACAGCAGGGCCATATTAAACGGACCATTTTGACTGACCAGCGAAACAGGGGGCACCTGCTTCGCCAGTCTCTTGGCTTTTCTAAATGACATTGTCCTGGCCTCGTAATTCCAATGACCTTCGCTCCATGACAGCTGAATAGTTTCACTGGCTCATGCAAGGCTTTGCAATTGATCCCATTATCCACGACATAACGCCTGACCATTCTTCCTAAAAATTCTTTTGTGCAAAACAGAGAACTTTACTCCCTGTTTCCTACACCTCTTTCAAAGTGCTGTGCACAGCTTTCGAAGGCTCCTTTGCTTCCTTTTTGCAGCCTTCAAAGCTCTACACGGCATTTTTCTTTTTACAAGTATCTTTATCTTTTGCTTTCTTACAATGACATATGCAGCGTTCTATTCATGGGCAATTTCACAGTTCTTTTCCCCACTCCTATTCGCCATAAAACTACTTTTTTGCTATAATAATTGCATGTAATAGAACTAAGGGAGGCAGCTTATGATGATTCTTTCTGAAGATCAACTGAATAGTCTTAACCGAGAAGCTCTCA
>ERZ779842.1884-NODE-1884-length-15885-cov-3.022173_pt1 | contig 15885 bp, 10 predicted proteins | sample MGYA00511095_ERZ779842 | MGnify/ENA primary metagenome ERZ779842 (study PRJEB29588, sample SAMEA2154036) | human gut metagenome | biome: human gut; feature: human-associated habitat; material: faeces | place: Denmark | collected 2008/2010 ... | reverse complement strand
AGGAAGAAGAAAATGAAAATAGCAGGAAAGAAACTTGGTATTGCTGCTTCTCTTTTCGCTGCAAGTATGATGCTTTGTGTTGCACCGGCTGATGCTAAGACAATCAAAGCAAAGAGCTTGAAGCTTACAAAGAAGACAGTATCCGTAACAGTAGGTAAGACAGTTAAATTAAAATCAAAGGTAAAAGTAAAACCGGCAAAGGCTAAATTAAAGTGGTCTTCTAACAAGAAAAAAATTGCAACGGTTACCAGTAAAGGTGTTGTAAAAGGTAAAAAAGCAGGTACAGCTAAGATTACTGTAAAGTCAGGTAAGAAATCAGCTAAATTTAAAGTAAAAGTTAAGAAAGCCCCTGTAAAAGTTGCCGTATCTAATGTAGAAGTTCTGACATCTAAGACAGTTCGTGTGACTTTGAACAAAGCACAGAAGGTAGATGCTTCTAAGTTCTCTATCTACAGAAAAGCAGATAGTAACGGTACAGCTCAGAAGAAATTAAGTATTGCAAAAGTTAATAATACAGCAAATAAGACATATGAGCTTGTACTTTCAGAAGTTCTTGATGATAATGACAATGATAAGAACCGCATCAATGATGGCGATTTTGTTCAGGTTACTGTAGCAGGTCTTGCAGGAACGAAGACAAAGACAGCTAAGTATGTATATTGTACTACACCAAGAGACAATTATACGACAGGTCTTGTTGATGAAAAATTCTCAACATCTGTTTACTTTGGTGATTATACAACAGGTTATTCATCATTTACAATTGGAGCACTTCCTGCAGGTTTAAAAGCTACAGTAAATGATTATTCTGTATCAATTACCGGTGTTCCTACAGGTGTTTGCAGTGACTTCAAGACTGTGATCACAGCAAAAGATGAGATGAAGAAGACAGTTTCTATTACAACTCATTTCTATATCGGTAGTGAAAATCAGATGGTAGGTTATGCGTTACCAATGTTAGCACCTGCAGGAAAATCTGTATGGAACGGTAATCTTGTTTGTGTAGGCGGTAAGGCTAGTGACAGCAAGACATTTACAACAACTCTTCAGAATGCATTAGTTACTGTAGATGATGAAGATGGTGATGTTCGTCTCGCTGAGACAGCACCTACAGGTGTATATGATGTACCTGTTACAGTAGCTGATAAATCTGGTCACGCTATTACAATTAATGTTCAGACAAAGGTTGTTCCTTCTGTATTGATCACAGGTACTGTTAAGAATGCAGCAGGTACGATTGTAAAGAGTGCAAATGTAACAGCAGGTTTCACAAAATATGATGCTGAATATGCAAACAGTGCTTCATCATTCTATGCGTCTACAGATGAAAACGGTGTATACAAATTATATGTACCGGCTTCGAAGACATATGATATTACAGCATATGAGAATAATGCAAGAAAGACAGTTTATAATACAACAGTAGGTGCTACGGGAACAGTTCCTGCAGACTTCGTATTAGACAAATTATTTGCAGTTACTACAAATGTTACAAAACAGGGTTATCTTTCATGGAAGGATTCTGTTTCAGGAGATTGTTTTGATTCATATAACGGTGTACTGAACTTAAAGGCAGGTACATATAAGCTCACATCCGATGAGGTTTATGTAACAACTACAGATGCTGCAGGTAAGACTACTACAAAGAAAGAAGTTTATACATTAAATATTACTGTAACAGGTAATACACAGGCAGTAGTTATTGTGAAGAGTTCTGTAGATGTGACAGAATAATAATAATTTGTAATATTTGCCGGTAAAGAATGCTTTGAAAATAGATATGATATAAAGAATTCTTTTATCGGATGAGTGTTCAAAATGAATTAGCAGAATAGCTGTTAAGATCGACGATGCGATTTTGACAGCTATTCTTAAAAAAGGATATTGACTCAGATGGACTTCGATAGCAATGTCGGAATCCGGATGAGCTCAATATTTTTTTTTGTAAAATTCAGTTATTCTCCGTTTTTTTGCAGATCCTGATCTACTTTCGCAGATGTTTGACAGATACGTTTTTACTGATTATGAAAACACATGAATCATATAAATAAATATAACTAACGTACCGATATATATAGTAGATAACTGGTAAAAGAGCAAAGAATATGCGAATTGGAGTGATCTGGTATGAATACAGATAATATCAGCAAAGGATATGCTTATACATCAACTATGACAAATGCAAGAACAGCAGTATACGGAACAGAACAACAGAATGTATCTCTTTACAGTTCTTGTGCAAATCAGCAGGAAAAAACAAAAGAAAATACAACTGTTTCGGCTGGGATTGATCTGAGTTTTTCAAAAGAAGGAAAAAAACTGCAAAAAATAGTTCGGGAAACCGGTGTGTGGAAGGAAATTGCTCAACAGGAACAAGAGCAGATCAATGTAGAGGAAGAAAAAGTCGATGTAAAAGATGATCAGGAGAATCAGGCAGAAGCATTGATCAAAAGTTTAGAAGAAAAGCTGCAACGTCTTCAGGAAAAGAAAAAGATCAAAAAAGAAGCAACCAATACGAAGAAAAAGGCGTTGCGTTACAGTTATAAAAAAGTATCGGGCAGCGTTATGCGTGCAAAGACATTATCACAGGCAAGCAGTGCCCTGACATCTGCGATTTCAAATCTGAATTCTTTAAAAAGAAAAAGTATGACCGGAAAATATGATGAGGATGAGATTGAGATTGCATTAAAACATGCAAAAAAGATGGTGCGTACAGCGAAAAAGAAAATGAACCATCTCAAATATGAACAAAAACAGGATCAGAGTGATGACGCTTATGTGGGCAATAAAAAGAAAGAAATGACACAATCTGTTATAACAAAAAAGCAGGATAATGAAGATGTACAGCGGCAGATCAGATTGTTAGAAGATCAGCTTGAAAGCGTCAAGAAGCAAAGATCAAAAGGTAACCGGAAGGATGAAAATATTGATATTATGAATTCAGATATGGAATATCTGCGGAAGAAGATCGAATTGTTAAAGGCCGGTAAAGGGGATTTTGCAATTATGATGGGGAATAACGGTTCAAATGCGGCAGAGGGTGTTTCGAATGCAATCGTAATGTCTGCTGATACGCAGATTAAAAGTCAGGCATTAGAAGCTTCTACGCAAGGAACAACAGATGTAGTCAGTACTTCGGGTGCAATTGATATCATGTTATGATCATTTTAAAATACAAGTGTAGTATATTAAAAATGTGTTGTTCCAAAGTTTTTGCCGTTCATAAATTTATCGTCCGATTATGACAAAATATTGTGTTTTTTCGACAAATATTTATTTCTTAAGTTATTCTATGGTAAAATAAATTGAAAGTTTTCCAAAAGCTTATAAAGGAGGAGGAATATGGAGCAGTTTAAGAAGAATGCAGCAGTTATCGTGCTGGGTGTGATTGCCGCTGCAATGCTTATTGGTAACATTTGTTTTGTGGTATTTGCAAAATCTTCTGTAAAGAAGGCGACGATCACAAAACAGGAAGTGAAGACAGTAGCAGGAAAGGATGTCAGATACGAAGAAGATTCAGACAATTTTACGGTATCTAAATCAAGTAACATTTCTGAAAAAATGGAAAGCCCGGCAGCAGCAACACCGGAACCGGAAGCAACAGCGGATGCACCAGATGCTTCCCAAAATAATGGTGACTATATTTTCCCTGACAGCGATTCAAGAAAGTTAAAGAAGTCAGAAGTTAAGAAATTATCAAAGAAAGAACTGCGTTATGCACGAAATGAGTTATATGCCAGACATGGTTATATTTTCGAAGATGAGGAATTAAAGAATTATTTTGAATCAAAGAGCTGGTATACACCATCTGTAGCGGGTGAAGATTTTAATGACGAAGAGTATTTTAATGAATACGAGATCGCTAACCGAAATCTGATCAAAAAGATTGAAGCTAAGAAGAAATAAGGGGGGAGAAAAATGTTTTGTCCAAAATGCGGAACACCAAATGATGAAGGAAGTAAGTTTTGTGCTAATTGCGGTGCGGCGTTAATAGCTAATACAGTTAATGGTACAGCAAATAATAATATAAACGGTACTGCGTCCGGTGGAACACCTGTAAACAAAGGTTTTAACGGAACAAATGGAATAGGTGGAACGCCTGTAAACAATGGTTTTAACGGAACAAATGGAATGGGTGGAACACCTGTAAATGATGGCTATAACGGTTTTAATACAGGATATGTACAGACCTCATCAACGACTTCAAAGAAAATTTCAAAACGTACCTGGATCATTGTGGCAGAGATCGCGGCAATCGTAGTTCTTGCTTTTGTTTTTCAAATGAATGCAAGAAAAGAATGTAGTCCCGAAAGCGTAGCAGAAAGATATTTTCAGACATATACGCAGGGTGATTTAAAAGATGTGTATAAGTACATAGACGCAGGAGAAGGAAACTTCCTTTGTGAAGATACTTTCGAATCCGCAGTTAATTTAGATGACAATGCAGTACGGGGAGATGTTTCAAACTACAGCGTTTTTGTAAAACAGAATGATGGTTATCGTGCTAATGTACAGGTGACATATCAGACAAAGTCAAACGGAAACAGTGATCAGACAATGAGTCTGACTTTGAACAAAACCGGGAACAAGAAGTTTCTTTTCTTTGACGAATGGGCGGTCAGTAATAGCTTTTCGACAGTCAGTGACGGTTTAATCTGCGTTCCAAAGGGCAGCAAAGTAACATTAGATGGAATTGATGTAACCAAAAAAGCAAAAGCAGAGAATCGTGATGATGGTATGACGCATTATACGATTGACAAGATTTATGCGGGTAATCATGTTATTGAAGTAGAGGCAGATGGATTCCAAAGTGTAAAAGATAAAGTAGAATTTACAGATGACGATACACATTATACGGCAGACCTGAAGTTGACAGAAGATGTTGTAAAACGTATAGCAGGAGAAGCTGTTGACAATAATAAGAGGTTTATTGAAGATGCGGTCAAGCAGGAAAATGCAACAAATGTGGTTTCTAAAATGAATCCGATAGATCGCTCCGGCGTAAATTCAGATTATGATGAATTTAAGGAGTATCTGCAGGATAGCTGGTGGAATTCTAATACATTTTCCTATGAAGATACTTCTGTATCCAAAGCCGTGCTCTCTGATGTGAATGTCAGTTATGAGGCAGGAAGTACAAATGGAGACGGTGACTATGATTACATCAATGCAGAAGATACGATACTTGTAGGTTGTGTAACAATTACAGAGCATATGAAGGGCAGTTATACACAAAGTGATATGACTGATCGAAATGCCATTATCACTCAGAAGTTTTATTATGGAATAAAAGACGGAGGGATTTCTTTATACTCTGTCAGCACATCACATGAGACACAATATGAATAAAATAAAAAACAATCAACAGGAGGAGAAAGAGTATGGCTTTTTGTACAAATTGTGGTAGAAAATTAAATCCGGGAGAAATCTGTATCTGTCAGCAGCAAAAAGGAGCTGTGAATGGACAGAAAGCAGGACAGCAGATACCGGGTGGTCAGATGCATCAGCCGGGAGCAGGACAGCAGATACCGGGAGGTCAGATGCACCAGCCGGGAGCAGGACAGCAGATACCAGGTGGTCAGATGCACCAGCCGGGAGCAGGTCAGCAGATACCATATAATCAGGGTATGCCAAACCAGCAGATGTATTATCAGAAGCCTAAGCCGAAGTTGAATTTTGATATTCAGGCAATGGCGATGAATTTTCTTCAGATCTTATTAAAACCAAAGAGTGTCGGAAGAGCTTTTGTAAAAGAAGCGAATATCATTACAGCATTTATTTTTATTGCACTTCAGGCAATCTGTTCGGGATTGTTTGCCGTAATCTTTTTTGGAAAGATCAATAGTTTAGCTAAGACTCAGGTGCTTACATGGGATTCTGATTATTTAAATATGTTCGATTTATATAAGTTCCCATTGTTCAAAGACTTTTTCATTACGGTTATCGCATCTGTTGTATTGACTTGCATTGTTGCTTTGGTTGTATGGGGAATGACAAGTGCTTTTAAAGGTAAGACCACTTTTATAGAAGCAATCAGTGCGGCAGCAGTCAGATGTGTTGCAAAGACACCGGTTATTCTGGTTGCATTATTACTGGGTCTGATCAATATTGGATTAGGAATGCTCTTTTTTATGCTTAGTGCAATTGTGGGACTTTGTTATTCCTGCATGGTAGTACCAACCGGTGTTGGAGCGGATGGAGATAAGACAGTATTTATTGTATTGGTAGCTTGTATTGCGTCATTACTTTGTATGTTCATTTTCTTCCGTTATATGTCAGTAAATTATTTTTCATCTGCATTACAGACATCTGTTTCTAAGGCGATTTCAGAATTACAGAATGCGAAGAATGATCTTTCAAAGGTTCTGACACAGTTCTTCTAAACAACCATTGGCAAAGGCAAGCAGTAACGCTCTATATGTTAAATGGTAATCATAGCGTGGGACACAGAGTAAGAAAAGTTAAAAAACAGCATAAAAAGAGGAAACCGCATCTGCGATTTCCTCTTTTTAAAATCATATTTTGTGCAATTCCGTGTTAGAAATGATTAACCGAAATATCTCTCTAATAATCCCTTGAGGGCTTTACCATGTCTAGCCTCATCTCTTGCCATCTCATGAACGGTATCATGGATCGCATCAAGGTTATTCTTCTTAGCACATTTTGCAAGGTCTGTTTTACCTGCTGTAGCACCGAATTCACAATCAACTCTCCAAGCAAGGTTTTCCTTTGTAGATGCTTTCATGTTAGATTCTAAGTCAGAACCAAGTAATTCAGCGAATTTTGCAGCATGCTCAGCTTCTTCATAAGCTGCTTTCTCCCAGTAAAGACCGATTTCCGGATATCCTTCACGATGTGCAATACGAGCCATGCAAAGGTACATACCAACCTCAGAACATTCACCATCAAAGTTTGCTTTTAACTGATCGAACAGGAATTTCTTGTCTTCGTCGCTGATGTTAGGATTGTTCTTAACAGTAGAACCATATACACCAAACTCATGCTCAGCGGCAAGTGTAAGCTCACCCTCTACTTCCTTAAACTGATCAGCACCTGCATGACAGACCGGACATTCTTCCGGTGCACTGTCTCCTTCATAAACATAACCACATACAGAACATACATACTTAGCCATAATAATAATCTCCTTTTCTTTTTGTGTTTTGTTATTTACATTATCAAGATAAATACAAGATATATACTTTTCTAAAATATGAAGAAAGTACTCTCTTTCATCTTGAGAAAACTGTACCAATAAATAATCATATGATAGAGTGTATCTAAATGATGATTTATATGGTGTTTGATTAACTTGTTATATTTTATTAACAGTAATGATTACTGTTAATGACTACATTTTAACATGATTTTTAATAATGTCAATAGCTTTTTTGAAAAAATCTGATTATTTTTGTTGAAAAAATCAAATTATTTTTCTAAACAATCTTTACATATCCCGCGAAAATATATAATGTGATCATCAATACGACCATCAAATCCGGCAGCAGCGATAAGATCAATATGATCAATCTTATCCATTTTCAGATCTATGATCCGTCCGCAGGATTTACAAAAGAAATGATTGTGTGGATGGGTATTGCCATCAAAGTGGTCAAAGCCGTCACCGCAGTCAAGCCGCAAAGCTTCGTCGTGTTCTACGAGAAAATTCAGATTACGGTAAACCGTTCCAAGACTGATATTTGGAAAATCTTTTTTTATATTCTCATATACAACTTCTGCTGTCGGATGTGCGGTGGTAGACATCAAATATGCTTTAATGGCATCTCGTTGTTTACTTCTTCGTATTGCAGCCATAATCCACCTCCTTAAATAGTAACCATTACTATTATAACAGCATTTGAAGAGGAAAGTCAATGATCTTTTGTTTTACAAAATGCAGATAGAGAAGATTAAAATGACACGATACATTTATATGTGTGATAAAAATTAGTCTTTGAAAAAGCATAAATGGATATGAAAGTAAAATATCATTGGAAAGGCGGATTATAACAATGAAAAAAATAAGTTCAAAAATGTTAGTGGTTTTAATTCCTGTAATCTGTGTCGTGCTATGCATTATGTTATTGGTCAGCGCCAATAATGCGACGACTGTGTTAAAATATGAAAACGGAAATTATATGCGGGCAGAATTGGAAGCTAAGTGTAACAGTATTGATGCCAGTTTAGGAAAGGTATTAACCAAAGCGGAAGATAATGCAGCAATCGTAGCGAAAACATATCAGTCTATGACTTTGTCGCAATATGAGGAACTTTTTAAAGCATTGATCGAAGAAAATGAACTGGTACTTGGAAGTGGTATTTGGTTTGAGCCGCAGATGTATGACAAGAACAAAACGTATGTAGGACCTTATATTTATAAAGAAAATAATTTGATCAAGGCGACATACGACTATAGTAATGCCAGCTATGACTATTTTAGTCAGGAGTATTATAAACATGTAAAAGAGAATAAAAATATGATCATCACAGATCCGTATTATGATGAGACAACTAATAAAATGATCTCTACCTGTGCTGTTCCTATCATTGATGGTGGAAAATTCATAGGTGTTATTTCTGTTGATATAGAGCTTTCTTCCATCCAAAAAAAGATTCAAAATATTAAAGTAGGGAAAAAGGGAGCAGCTAAACTTGTAACGAAAGAGGGTGCTTTTATTGCCGAAGACAATACATCTCAAGGCAAGAAAGCAGACAAGAACTTAGAGCAAACACTTTCTGATTTGGGTAAAAAGATTGCAAAAAGTAAAACAGACAGGACAACTTACCGGTTTCAGAACCAAACCTATAATGTATACATTCGAAATGTTTCGCTGACAGGATGGAAACTTTTACTGCAGATTCCTCAGGCTGAATTAGACAGTCAGGTAAATATTCTTTTGCTGCGTCTGTCACTTATCGGTTTGATTGCTATTCTTGTGATCGTAGGTGTTATTATTGTTCTTGTACATAAAATAGCAAGGCAGATCAATGATGTAACCGGTTTTGCGGAAAAACTGTCACAGGGTGACTTTTCCATTTCTGAGATTACGATCCGGTCAAAAGATGAGATTGGAAGGATGGGAAATGCATTAAATGTAATGTACCGGGAAAACAAGAAGATTATTACAAGGATCAATACAGATGCCATTACGATTGACCAATCGAGTGAGAGGCTAAGTGATGCATCGACGGAATTATATGATCAGTTTCAGAATGTTGAGAAATACATGAGTGAAGTAAATGAATCCATGATGACAGCCAGTGCAGCGACAGAGGAACTGAATGCATCGGCAGAAGAAGTTAAGTCATCCATTGATGTGTTGGATGAAAGGATTAAGAGTAGTAACCAGTGGGCAGATGCGATGCAACAAAGGGCGGTAAAAGTAAGGAAAGACAGTCAGATTTCTTTTGAAACGGCAAATGAGATTTCAGAAGACTGCAGGAAAAATCTTAGAAAAAGTCTTGAAAATGCAAAGATTGTTGATAATATCAGTGAGATGGCACAGGTCATATCAGGGATAGCGCAGCAGATCAATTTGTTGTCATTGAATGCGTCTATTGAAGCAGCCAGAGCCGGAGAACATGGAAAAGGCTTTGCTGTTGTAGCAAGCGAAGTGGGAAAGCTTGCAGGAGAAACGAATGATGCAGTAACGAATATTCAGCAAATGATTCAGGATGTACAAAGTGCATTTGAACATTTGATTCAGGATGCACATTCTTTACTGGATTTTGTAGTAGATACAGTTGCTCCCGATTACCAAAGTTTTGTGGAAGTAGGAGAACATTATGGTGAAGATGCGAACAGATTATCCGAAATTTTCGAAGCAGTATCTGCATTGTCTGATCAGATAGAACATATCATGGGAGAAATATCTGTTGCAGTTTCTGATATAGCAGAAACTTCACAAAAGACAGCAGACAACAGCAGTCAGGTATTAGATGCTGTTGAAACGGTATCCGGTGAAGTAGAGGAAATTACAGAGATGTCAAAGAAGCAAAAAAATATAGCAGGAGAGTTAAAAGAAGTTGTTCTGGCGTTCCGATTATAAGTAACAAGACTTGCCCACTTCCGCTAAAGTCGTTATAATAGGCTCATACAAAAAACAGGTCTGTGTCAGGTCATTGCAACAGCGTGGTTATCAGGATATGACATTGGCATTGAAACCAAAAAAAGGAAAGTGTGAGAAGAACAAAATGAAGCGGATTGAGATGTGTAAATTTTATATGGCACGATTATATAGAAATATTTTTAATTTTGTAAAGTGGGTGATCGTATCCAGTATTGTAGGTCTTGTTGTTGGATCGTTTAGCACACTTTTTGCATATCTTCTTAGAATTGTAACAGAAGTCAGGACACAACATCCTGAACTGATCCTGCTTTTGCCGGTGGCTGGTGTTGTGATCGTCTTTTTATACGGAATCTTTCATTATAAAAATGACAAAGGTACGAATATGGTTTTGTCAACGATCCATGCACAGACAGAATTGCCATTTAAAATGGCACCGTTGATCTTTATATCAACGATCATCACGCATCTGTTTGGCGGATCGGCAGGTCGAGAAGGAGCGGCATTGCAATTAGGAGGAAGTATCGGTAACCAGCTCGGACGCTGGCTGCGGTTTGATGAAAAGGATCGAAGAATCTTTGTAATGAGTGGAATGAGCGCAGCGTTCTCTGCCATATTTGGTACACCGATCGCAGCAGCGATCTTTGCGATGGAGGTTGTCAGTGTTGGTGTTATGTATTATGCGGCATTGGTACCATGTGTCTTTGCGGCATTGATCGCATCAAAGTTTGCAACCAATATGGGAATCAGTCCGAATGTCTTTTCTATTCATCATTTATCCGGTTTTCATCTGACTCCCAGTATTAAAGTGATCGGGCTTGCACTTTGTTGTGCAGCACTTAGCGTGCTCTTTTGTGTGACACTGCATTCTCTTGGTGATTTTTACAGGGATAAATTAAAGAATCCTTATGTTCGTATCATTGTATCAAGTTGTGTGATTGTGTTACTGACAATCATATTGCATACTACCGATTATATGGGAGCCGGTGTTCCGGTTATTGCAAATGCGATCAATGGGAAAGTACGACCGGAAGCGTTTCTTTTAAAGATTGTATTTACTGCATTGACATTGGAAGCGGGTTTTCGTGGCGGTGAGATTGTCCCATCGTTTTATGTGGGAGCAACCTTTGGTTGTCTTTTTGGACAGATTTGTGGAATTTCGCCATCGCTTTGTGCGGCAATCGGAATGGTGGCAGTGTTCTGTGGTGTAACAAACTGTCCTATCACATCGATGCTGATCGCTTTTGAGCTTTTTGGATATGACGCTGTGCCGTATTTCCTGATCGCGATCAGTGTAAGTTATCTGATGTCCGGATATTATGGATTGTATCATGACCAGACGATCGTATATTCCAAATACAAAACGGAATATATCAATCGTAAGGCACGACAATAAATAAAGACAGAAAAAAGATGCTAGTTTTAAGTCAGAAGAGAAAAGAGTGCAACATGTTGACGTTGCACTCTTTTTTGGAACAGGAAACGATACATATAGATCTGTAGCTTTAACGGCTAAAGATCAAAAGGTCGGTTCTTGGTTTATTACGATATGGAAAGGCTGCAAGAAGTTTGTAAGAATTTTTTGCAGCTATTTTTTTTGCCTCTGTTGCGTTGTGTGTATATAGAATAACTTTGCCTTCTTTTGTTAACAGAGAAGGTATTTTTTTGAAAAATTGTTCATAGAGCTGCACAATCTCCTGTTGCGTTGTTTTACCGGCAGCAAAAGGCATATTGGTAAAGATCTCATCAAACAGATATTCATGTGTAAAGTTAAAGAAATCCTTATTGATATAATGGATGATCTGTCCGGCATTTTGCGTGTTTTCCTGTGCTTTTGCAATCGCAGTCGGATAGATGTCAATACCATAGGAAGTATTTGCTTTTTGGATCTTCTGTCGCTCGATCAGCATGGTACCGACTCCGCAGAACGGATCTAAAACCTGAGCATCTTCTGCCATATATGGCTGTGCCAATGCCGCAAGCAGGGCAGCGTCTGTCGGTTTAATACTGGCTGCGACAGATTCGGTACGATAAGAGAAACGATGATCAGGAAGTGTGAAATATTTGACCATGATGCTACAGTTGCCTTCTTCATTTTCTATGATACGAAGTTCAATCTCATAATGAGATGGCGAGTTAAGAAGCATACGGTTACTTTCAAGTTCCAATGTGCTTGCAATCTTTTTGGTCAGGTCACTTTTGAACCGGAGATCTTTATTACTTTTTAATTCGATACGGTAATAAAATGGCGTGTCGCCCTTATGATCCTGTTGCAAAAAAGCCAGAAGATCAGACTGTAACAGCATAGAAACAATGGCTTTTGCATCAAAAGAACAAGGTTTTAGCATGTCAGGTTCAAAAAGCATTTCCTGATAAGTACGAAGAGATAAAAGCGGTTCTAATGCATCTGTTACAACATGTACTCCGGCAGAAAAGACAGTCGGTTTCAGACCGAGTTCCGTAAGCTGTGTGGCTACGAAATCTGCATGGTTACGATTGGTCAAAAGGACACATTGGTGTTTGCGGTTCATTCCGGTAAAAGTGTGCATCGGAATGCCTTCTTCTTCTATGATCAATTCACGTAAAAGACGGATCTCTTCTTCAATGTGTTTTTTGTTTTCCTCAGCTGTCTTTTGGGTGCAGAGCTTGTCATATTGTTTATGAAGTTTGGGAAGAAGTTCTTCGTAATCAAAGTTCTTCATGGCAGTCAGATAAGAACCTCGTACAAAGAGCGTTTCCTCTTTTTGATAAGCTGTAAAAAGCGGTTCTAGGAAATCATCCATTGCCAGATCGCCCATTAAAAGGGCGGTGTTCTTTCTGGTCTTGGCATCCTCGCTTTGAAGCAGAGGGATTAAAAGATTTGTCTGATCCCACATGATATTATACAGATCGCTAAAAGCTTCTTCGTCCTTGATCGCCTGTCTGATTTTGCTTAAAGTCTGCCGGATCTCAATGCCGTCTTTTAAGCGGGTAAGTAATGCATCTATCATATAAAGTTCTCCGTTTCTATCTCAAAATTCTGTTGTTATTGTAACCTATTTCGGATAAAGATTCTATAGGATATTTCTATTTTGGATCAGAGGAACAGATCTAAAAAAGACAGGCATTTCTTTATGGATCATTTTATGCAACAGTTTGACACTATAACTTTGTGGTGATACGATAATGCGTACAAATAAACAGGAAGTAAATGGTTTTGCTGCCTGAAAAAGAAAAACGAAAAAAAGAGGGAAAGAAAGTGCATATATTAAAGAAGTTTATACCGTATTATTCACCATATAAAGTCGTATTTTTTCTGGATCTGATCTGTGCGGCAGTGATCAGTCTGATCGATCTTGCCTATCCGCAGATCCTACGTATTATGACAAAAACAATATTTGCCGGAAGTTCTTCTGTCATATTGAAGTCGTTGCTTCCGATCGGGTTTGCTCTGCTAGTAATGTACATTATTCAGGGGCTTTGCAAATATTATGTCAGCTATCAGGGACATATGATGGGTGCTAATATGGAACGCGATATGAGGCAGCAGCTTTTTGATCATTACGAAAAGTTATCTTTTTCTTACTACGATCAGAACAATTCCGGTCAGATGATGAGTAAGCTGGTGTCCGATCTTTTTGATATTTCCGAAATGGCACATCATGGCCCGGAAAATCTTTTCATTTCTCTGATCAAAATTATCGGATCGTTTGTGTTCCTGTTCATGATCAACCGGAAACTGGCTGTCCCGCTTTTGGTGCTCGTATTTTTTATGATCCTTTTTTCTTACGGACAGAATCGCAAAATGCAAGCGACCTTTTTGGACAACCGCCAAAAGATTGGGGACATTAACTCAAGTTTACAGGATACATTAGCCGGAATTCGTGTGGTACAGTCTTTTGCAAATGAAGAGATCGAACGCAAAAAATTTAAGCACAGCAACCATAACTTCTTAGTTTCTAAAGATGCTAACTATCATTGTATGGGTACTTTTATGAGTGGAAATTTGTTCTTTCAGGGATTAATGTATCTTGTCACATTGGTTTTTGGTGGCTTTTTGATCGCAAAAGGGCAGATGGAAGTAGCGGATCTTGCAATGTATGCACTTTATATCGGTATCTTTATCAGTCCGATTCAGATACTGGTGGAATTAACGGAAATGATGCAAAAAGGGCTGTCGGGATTTCGTCGTTTCCTGGCAGTTGTTGAGACAGAGCCGGATATTGTGGACCAAAAAGATGCAAAGCCATTGGAGCAGGTGCAGGGAACGGTAGATTACGAAAATGTATCTTTTCATTACAGTGATGACGATACACTGGTATTATCGGATGTATCTTTTCGCATCGAAGCCGGTAAGTCAGTTGCTCTGGTAGGACCTTCCGGCAGTGGTAAGACAACGATCTGTTCTTTGCTTCCGCGTTTTTATGATGTCACAGGCGGAAGAATCCTGATCGATGGAAAAGATATCCGCAGTCTGACATTGGAAAGTCTGCGTAACCGGATTGGTCTGGTGCAGCAGGATGTTTATCTTTTTTGCGGTTCTATCAAGGAAAATATAGCATATGGAAAGCCGGATGCTTCTATGGAAGAAATTGTGGATGCGGCGAAGAAAGCAAATATTCATGATTTTATTTTGTCGCTGCCGGATGGTTATGACAGCTATGTAGGAGAGAGGGGAACACGCCTGTCAGGAGGACAAAAGCAAAGAATTTCTATTGCCCGTGTTTTTTTGAAAAATCCGCCTATCCTGATTTTAGATGAAGCAACCAGTGCATTGGATAATGAGAGTGAACGCTGGATTCAGCACAGCTTAGAAGCGTTAGCAAAGAACAGAACAACGATCACAATTGCCCATCGTTTATCAACGATCCGTAATGCAGATGAGATTCTGGTCGTTGCAGATACCGGAATTGCGGAACGGGGAACACATGAAGAATTGATGGCACTCAATGGCATCTATGCACATTATAATGAGATGGGATAAGAAATTGTGAATGAAAAAAGTAAGGCATAAAAATGGGAACAAAAATTTGGCAAAAAATATGCTGAAATAGCATAAAAATGCTTGACACGCACGGCAGAGTGTGATATCCTACATTAGGTTTTGCGAAAAGCAAAGCACACTGCCGTAGACAGTAGGTGTCGGTTAACCGACGTAAGAACAATCGCCTACCGAGGAAGATGTGATCATGAAAAGATTATTTATGAAACTTCACCTCTCTGTTTGCGGACGGAGAGGTTTTTTATATGAAATAAAAAGCAATGTTGCATTTTTATTTTGAGTCAGTCTTGCGTGCAGTGATAATATGGGCTTGCCCAAGAAAGGAGATTTCACTCATGGCAAAAGTTGAATTAAAACAGCCTATCGTTGACGAGATCAAGGCTAAGGTTGAAGGTGCTGCTACAGTTGTATTAGTTGACTATCGCGGACTTACAGTTGAGCAGGACACAAAGCTTCGTAAAGGACTTAGAGAGGCAGGATGTGAGTACAAAGTATACAAAAACACATTGATGAAACGTGCTTTTGAAGGTACTGATTTCGCACAGTTAGATGATTTATTAGATGGACCATCTGCTATCGCAATTTCTAAGGAAGATGCTACAGCTCCTATCAGAGTTCTTAACAATGTAGCAAAAGAAGCAGAGGCTCTTGAATTCAAGGGTGCTGTAGTAGAAGGTGCATTCTACGATGTTGATGGTGTTAAAGCACTTGCAAGCATTCCTTCAAGAGAAGAACTTATTTCCAAGTTACTTGGTTCTTTACAGTCACCTATTACAAATATGGCTCGTGTTCTTAACCAGATCGCAGAGAACGGTGGTGCAGTAGCTACAGAAGCTG
>ERZ779842.1881-NODE-1881-length-15905-cov-3.110726_pt1 | contig 15905 bp, 16 predicted proteins | sample MGYA00511095_ERZ779842 | MGnify/ENA primary metagenome ERZ779842 (study PRJEB29588, sample SAMEA2154036) | human gut metagenome | biome: human gut; feature: human-associated habitat; material: faeces | place: Denmark | collected 2008/2010 ... | reverse complement strand
TTTTTATTTCATAGGAAGTTCCTTCGGAATTTCCTATGAAATAAAAAACGCCTCAATCCTTCTACGGATTGAGGCGACTAATATCTTCTACTAACGCGGTACCACTCAACTTTAACAGTTTCCTGTCCTCTTTTATGTACTAACATACATCCCTTATTGATAACGGGTTTGGTTCCCGACAAACCATACTCTCAATTATCTGATTTCAGGCTGCCCTCGAAAGTCCATTCAATTATCAACTCCATACAGCAATCCCACCGCCTGCTGCTCTCTGTGATATCGTTCGATAACCTACTCCTCTTTCTCAACGGTTTTACAATTTATGGTTAATATATTACCTCTTTATTCTCTGTTTGTCAACCTGGTTTTTGGAATTTTTCAGATTTTTTCACTCCATTTTCTCAGCTCCCTGAAAAATATCCTGATAACATACCCCGTAATTATCTAAAATCAGCGAAAAAATCTTACGGTTCTTTTCATATTCCATCCCCAGCTCAAGATATGCCTTAAGATGCAATAATGCCCCCAGAAGATAGACTCTGTCGTCTTCTGTTTTATAAAATTCATACAAACGGTAAATACTGATTATGAGGAGTTCTTCTTTATCCACTCCAAGTCTTTCACATTCATTCACCGCAAGCTTTATCGCCTCAATATCTGTTCTGTACGATTCCCAATCCATTTCTCTCCCCCCTTTTTCTAATCATATCCTATCACGGCGTTTTTGTAAAGTTAACTTGCATATAATATCATTCTTTTTTCAAATTGAAATGCTACACTACTTTTATGAAGGAGAGATACAGCATGGAAAAGAATTTCGGTACACGCGTTCGGCAGGCACGTCACAAAGCCGGTCTTACACAGGCAGCACTAGCAGAAAAACTAAATCTTGATGAGACAACGATAAGCCGGATTGAAAATGGCAGCCAGGCAACATCCTTTGCAACCATGCTTAATTTTTCAGAAGCATTAGATGTCAAATTTGATTATCTGATCTGTGACTACCTGGATGATTCAATTCATTCAAAGGATCCGATCAATGCCGAGATCCTGGATATGATCACACCGCTTCCTGATAATTATAAACGATTGATCCGTGATAATATCCGACAGTTGTTAGAAAAGATTCCACCAGAGATGGGCGAAAAATAAATGTAGTCTATGCCACCACGGAGGAGAAAAAAATCCTATAGATTCAAGTTGAATCTATAGGATTTTTTCTCTTCCGGGGCGCTCTGGGTTACTGATTGTAACTGTTCTTCGCCCATTTGTATCGTGTTCGACAGAAAGGCGGTGTTACCCTCTGCGTTGTCCGTGTTCGTTCTAACCTATACGGGCGGCACGCAGCACGTGAGAGGCGAGTACAGAGGTTGTGACGTTTCCTACTCCTCCCGGAACCGGTGTGATATGGGATACTTTTTCCCGGACATTTTCGTAGTCCACATCTCCACAGAGGGTTCCATCTTCCAGTACGTTGATTCCGACATCCGCTACCACCGCTCCTTCGGCGATCATATCGGCGGTGATATGGTTTGCCCGTCCGATCGCAGCTACTATTATCTCTGCTTCGCGACATCTGTCCGCCAGATCTTTTGTGCGTGAATGGCAGATAGTTACAGTTGCATTCTGTCCAAGCATCAGCATGGAAAGCGGTTTTCCAACAACCATGCTTCTTCCGATGACGGTCACTCTTTTCCCCTGGAGTTCAATTCCATAGTGATTCATAATGTGCATCACTGCCTCAGAAGTACAAGGCGCATAAGCAGTTCTGTCACCTTCGAATATTTTTGCAAGATTTACAGGACTCATTCCATCCATATCCTTTGCCGGGTCGATCATCTGTCTGATCTTCTCTACATCGAGCTGCTCCGGAAGCGGCTGGAACAAAAGAATCCCGTGAACCTCCGGATCTTTATTGATCTTACAGAAAGCATCCTCAAATTCTTCCTGTGAAATATCTTCTGGCAGTTCTACAATGCGGCACTCGATTCCGATCATTTCCATTCTCTTTTTTGCTCCACGTTCGTAGGCAAGATCATTTTCTTTCGCTCCTACCCGAATGATCGTAAGGCATGGATTTACTCCCGCCGCATTCAACTCTTCTCTTTCTCTGATCAGCTTTTCTTTCATGGCTTTTGCCACTTCAGCCCCTCGCATCTGTATGCTCATGTCTTCCTCCTGTCTGTCTTATCTGTTATGGTCTGATACCCTTAAGTACAGCATCATAAGTTGTCTCTTTCAGTTCTTTGCCTGTCGCAATCAGTTGATCAGCCAGATAATTCAGTCTTTCAGCTTCTTCCTGATCCTTCATCATCTTTGTATTGATAAAAATATTAAGAGAAGCTCCTTCAAGGGCTGCCTGGGCAAAGAGGATTGCAACTCCTGCATCACTGACTGCAAGCCTGCTTCCTTTTTCCCCCAGCACCCGGATCATCTCCATAGTATCTACAATTGTTTTCATAATACACAGTGGTGCTTCTGCCGCATTTTTAAGTGCGGCCTCCATAACTTTTTCCTTCTCTGCTTGTTCTTCCTCTGTCTCTTTTGGCATTCTGTAAGCCTTTGCCAGTGGTTCAAAAGCCTCGGCATCTTCATCTACCATCCGGACCAGATCCTGCTTCTTCTGCTCAAGTTTTTCTCTTATCTCTAGAATCTCTTCTTCAGCATCCGCATATTTCTTTTTTCCGACAGTCAGATTTGTAACCATAAGTCCCAAAGCTGATGCGAACGCTCCGACTGCTGCCGATGCACCGCCACCTCCCGGAATCGGTGCTGACGATGAGAGCTGTTCCAAAAAATCAGTTGTTTTCTGCTCCAATAACATATTTTTCCTCCCGCTTATTTTTGCTTTCCTATTATAGCAAAGGATTTCTCTTCTGAAACATAGTACTTTCTGATATGCCTTTCAGGATATCGGTATATGAAATTCTATCTGAATCCTAATGAAAATCCGGTGTCCCCACCATATCATACGGGGTTGCCTGGTAAACATAGTAATTCAGCCAGTTTGCATACATACAGTTACCATGTGCTCTCCATGTAAGAAGTGGCTTCTGTGTGCTGTCATTGTCTGGATAATAATTCTCCGGCATTTCAATCGGAAGTCCTTTGCTCAGATCCCGCTTATACTCCTGATCCAGTGTCACCCGGTCGTACTCCGGATGTCCCATCACAAAAATCTGTCTTCCATTCTGTGCCATGATAAGGTATGCTCCTGCCTTTTCCGACTCTGCCAGAATCATCAGTCTCTCATCTGCACGGATCTTCTCAATCGGCACATCTGTATGTCTCGAATGCGGTGCATAAAATACATCATCAAATCCACGTACCAGAGGAATCTTACGGTTCATAACCTTATGTTCAAAGATACCGAAAAGCTTTTTGTCCAGCTGTACTTTATTAATCCCATAATGATAATAAAGTGCTGCCTGTGCTCCCCAACAGAGATGGATCGTTGAAGTAACATGCGTTTTTGTCCACTCCATGATCTCTACAAGCTCTTCCCAGTAATCCACCTCTTCAAAAGGCATCTGCTCTACCGGTGCTCCGGTTATGATAAATCCGTCAAATTTCTGATCTTTTACATTTTCAAAATTCTCATAAAACCGGTTCAGGTGATTCGCTGAAGTATTCTTTGAAACATGATTTTTCACTGCCAAAAATACAATGTCAACCTGCAGCGGTGTATTGGAAAGGGAGCGCAGAAGCTGAAGTTCTGTATCCTCTTTCAGTGGCATAAGATTCAGAAGTCCGATCTTGATCGGACGAATGTCCTGATGAACCGCACGGTTCTCATCCATTACAAATATATTTTCTTTTTCCAGTATTTCTTTTACCGGAAGGTCATTCTGTACACGAATTGGCATTTCTGCTTACTTCCTCTCTTTTTTATTTTCCCCGTTTTTTACCGCTGTATCATTTTCTTCCGGATTTTCTCTGACAAATCTTCCGCTATCATCCACATAACTCTTTTCCCCATACTCCGAAGTCTGAAGCGGAAGCTTTTTCTTCTCCAGCAAATGATTGATCAGCATTGTAATAATATAATAAACTACTGCAAATGTAGGCACGCCCATGATCATTCCTACAAATCCAAACAGACCGCCTCCGAGCAGGATTGAAAATACAACCCAGAATGCAGATAATCCGGTCGAATTACCCAAAATCTTCGGTCCGATTACATTTCCATCAAGCTGCTGCAGCACAAGAATGAAGATCAGGAAATACAAGCCCTTGATCGGATCATTCAGCAAAATCAGAACGGCACTCGGAATAGCACCGATATACGGTCCGAAGAAAGGAATGACATTGGTCACACCAACGATTACACTGATCAAAAGTATGTACGGCATCTTCAGGAGCGTAAGTCCAAAGAAGCAAAGCACTCCGATAATCATAGAATCAATGATCTTTCCAATAATAAATCCACCGAAAATCTCATTGCTTTTCTTTGTCAGATGCAGGATCATATTGGCATGATCTGTACGGAACACTGCATAGACGATCTTTTTACTCTGTGCGGAAAATGTTTCCTTACTGAACAGAATATAGACTGATACAATAAGACCAATCAGAAAATTCAGGATCTCACTGACAAAATTGATGATCCCAACCGTCAGGTTTGACATCACTTCATTAACCTTGGTTAAAAGATCCTGTTTGATCCAGTTCTGTAATGCATCCGATCCCTTTTCTAACAGGTTACGTGCCATGACTCCGGCAGGACTGGTATCTTTCTGGATACTTATGATCTTCGTAACCATATCACTGATCTGTCCCGGCAGAGTCTGAACCATGTCACGGATACTTTTATAAAGTTCCGGAATCAGCATATTGCACAGTGCCAGGATCAAAGCAAGCAGCATAACCAGCGCTGCAAAAACACCGACACTACGCGAAACCTTCTTTGCCTTTTCCTGAGACATTTTCTTTTTTAATTGTGGAATCAGCCACCGGTCAATCTGCTTTACGATCGGATTCAGCAAATATGCGATCACCATTCCGTATAGGATCGGCTTTAACACATCAATTACTTTACTGACACCTACTGATATATCCTCTATTCGGAGTAACAGAAAATAAAAGATCACACAAGCCGCAATAACAAGGAAAAAGGTAATCCCCTTCCTGAAATGCAGCAAAATCTTTGACGGCCCTCTGTTACCAAATTCCGGACGCTTTTCATAATACGCTGCCGATTTCTTCTTTTCCGGCTTCCCCGAAACCCCTTTCTCTACATTGTCTTTTTTTTCCATTTAATTTCCCTGTCTTTCTTCAAAAATCCGATTTTTATTATACCTTCTTTCTAACACCCCCGTCAACCTCCCCAACCATCCTTTTCGCACCTTTTCTCTCATTCCTTGCACACAAACAAACAGGTGCAGGAGAAACTCTCCCACACCCATCACTTTCATCTACGCACATCCACAACTGAAAGTTGCACATTCCGTCTCATCACAGCTGCATGCCTTGCTGCCCTCCACACTGATCTTTCCTGCATGGCACTGGCATTCCTTATTGTACTGGCACTCCGTGGCCTTGCAGTCGATCTTGCTTGTCGGACCCGCCTCACCAGTCACATTGCTGTAGGTGCCGCTTTTTCTTTCTTCAAAGCTGTCACAGCTTGTCTCTGCAGCTTTCCGTGCAGATTTTCCTCCCACCGTAATTGCGTTCAGATCACAATAAAAATCTTTGTTGTGCATACATGTCTGCACTGTACATTTTAATTCAGGCATAATGTTACCTCCTTTTTGAAAATCAGTATCATTATGCCCGAAAGTTTTATTTCTTATTCAGATTTTATTTAAAACTCTATTTATCGTCTTCTTTTTTTACTTCCCTTGCTGTTTTGGCCTGGATCTCCATCTTGATTGCTGCAAGAAAGTCCGTCAGTGACTTCTGTCCTTCATCCCCTTCAAAACGGCTTCTTATAGATACCAGTCCATCCTCTTCTTCTTTTGCTCCGACAACCAGCATATACGGGATCTTCTTCATCTGTGCTTCACGTATCTTGTATCCGATCTTCTCTGCACGTGTATCAATTTCTGCACGAACACCTGAATTATTCAGTTCATCCAGAACCTTCTGTGCATAATCCATATATTTGTCTGAAATTGGAAGCACCTTAACCTGTACCGGTGCAAGCCATGTCGGGAATGCCCCTGCAAAATGCTCGATCAGGATACCGATAAATCTTTCGATCGATCCGAAGATTACACGGTGGATCATGATCGGACGATGTTTCTCACCATCTGCTCCTGTGTATTCAAGGTTAAATCTGAGCGGAAGCTGGAAATCAAGCTGGATGGTTCCACACTGCCATGTTCTTCCGATAGAATCTTCCAGATGGAAGTCGATCTTCGGTCCGTAGAACGCTCCATCTCCTTCATTTACTACATATGGAAGTCCCAGATCGTCCAATGCGCCACGAAGGGCTTCAGTAGCCATATCCCAATCTTCATCACTTCCCATGCTGTCCTCCGGTCTTGTAGAAAGCTCCACATGGTATTTAAATCCAAACAGGCTGTAAACTTCATTGATCAATTTTACAACGCCTTTGATCTCATCACGTACCTGCTCTGGTGTCATGAAGATATGTGCATCATCCTGTGTAAAGCATCTTACACGCATCAGTCCATGAAGCTGTCCTGATTTTTCATGACGGTGAACCAGTCCAAGTTCTCCCATACGAAGCGGAAGGTCACGGTATGAACGTGGTTCAGATTCATATACAAGAATTCCTCCCGGGCAGTTCATTGGTTTGATAGCGAAATCTTCATCATCGATCACAGTTGTATACATATTGTCTTTGTAGTGATCCCAGTGTCCTGATGTTTCCCAGAGATGGCGGCTCAACATAATCGGTGTTGAAATTTCAACATAGCCGGCTTTTTTGTGGATCTCTCTCCAGTAATCAAGCAGCTGGTTCTTCAGTTCCATTCCTTTTGGAAGGAAGAATGGAAATCCCGGTCCTTCTTCTCTCATCATGAAAAGTCCAAGTTCTTTTCCAAGTTTTCTATGGTCACGCTTCTTTGCTTCTTCCATCATATGCAGATATTCTTCAAGCTCTGCTTTCTTCGGATAGGAAGTACCATAAACTCTCTGAAGCATCTTATTCTTTTCACTTCCGCGCCAGTAAGCTCCTGCAAGGCTTGTAAGTTTGAATGCTTTTACCGGTTTTGTGCTCATCAGGTGAGGTCCTGCACAAAGATCTGTAAATTCTCCCTGTGAATAGAAGCTGATTACGGAATCTTCCGGAAGGTCTTCGATCAGTTCCACTTTATATGGTTCATCTTTTTCTTTAAAATATGCGATTGCTTCCGCTCTTGGCATTGTATACTGTTTAATTGGAAGATCTTCTTTAACGATTTTCTTCATCTCAGCTTCGATCTTTTCCAGGTCTTCTGCTACAAGCGGAGTCTCACGGTCAATATCATAATAGAATCCGTCTTCAATTGAAGGTCCGATCGCAAGTTTTGTATCCGGATACAGTCTCTTGATTGCCTGTGCCATAATGTGAGATGTTGTGTGACGGAATGCACCTTTTCCTTTTTCATCATTGAATGTAAGAATGTTCAGCTCACAGTCTTTGTCGATCACAGTTCTTAAATCAACAACTTCTCCGTCAACTTCTCCTGCTGTTGCAACCCTTGCAAGTCCTTCACTGATATCTTTTGCAATATCAATTACAGACATGCTCTGTGCATATTCTTTGCTTGATCCATCTTTTAATGTGATTTTCATAGTCTTTTTGTTCCTCTCTTTATTTTATAATTTCTGATTATACAACATTTTTCTGTGCAAGCTCCGGATCCGGATGTTCTCCTGACCATCCTGCCTGTGGCATAGTTGCCAGTCTCGATACATCCTCTTCGCTGATCTCAAAATGGAACAGATCCATATTCTGTTTCATCCGCTCCATCGAAGATGATTTCGGAAGCGGAATGATATCATTCTGAAGCAGGAATCTCAGACACAGCTGCGCCGGTGAAACCTGATACTTTCCGGCAAGTTCAAGGATCAGTCCATCTTCCAGAATCCGCCGTCTTCCGATCGGGCTCCATGCCTGCATCTGAATACCATGCTCTTTACAATACTGCACAGCAGCCTGCTGCATATAACCCGGATGCAGTTCCAGCTGGTTGACAACTGGTTTTACTGTTCCATTCTCCAGAATGTTCTTAATATGGTGCGGAAGAAAATTGCTGAGTCCAAGTCCCCGGATTTTTCCTTCTTTCTGAAGTTCTTCCATCGCCCTCCAGGTCTCAAGATCCAGTTCTTTCCAGTTCTCACAGTCAGCCGACGGTCTTGGCCAGTGGATCAGATAGATGTCCAGATAATCGGTACCAAGTCTTTTCAGACTCTTTTCTAATGCATCCTTTGTCTGCTGATATCCCATTTCATCTTTCCACATCTTGGATACAAGGAAAAAATCCTCTCTTGGAAGATTGCTTTCACGGATCGCCTGCCCTAAAAAATCTTCGGTCTGATAAAAGGATGCAGTATCAAAATAGCGATATCCTGCTTCTATGGCAGTCTTTAAAATCTCTACGTTATTCCCTTCTGCTGCTTTGTAAGTTCCAAAACCAACGCATGGGATTTTCATATCATTGTTCAGCTTGAAACAATCGTAAATACTTTCCATTAGATCATCCTTTCTGTAAAAGCTACTGTCTGTAATTCAAGACCGCATATTGCACAAAAGAATTTCATCCAATTCCATTGCGCAAGGGCATTCCGATGAACCTCTTAGAACGAAAATCGTGTTCAGCAATGGCTTCCACGATTTTTGAGTTTCATCTCCATTGCGCAAAAAGTGAATTGGCTGAATTTCTTTTGTGCAATATGCTCCTTCAAATTTTCTAGTACATCTTTTCCAGACAACTTAACTTTTAAAATAAAAAACCTCTGCAACAGATTATCTGCTGCAGAGGACGAGTTACTTTGTATACCCGCGGTTCCACCCCGCTTGTCCCGATTTCCAGGACCTCTTTGTGGATGATAACGGTATCCAGCCGGACTGTTTTACAGCCGCTCGGAGGTGGTCTTCAAACGCTTCTGTAATAAGAGGCTCTCAGCCTAAGACCTCTCTCTCTGGGATTTTTCTGCGTTCTACTCTTCTCTTCATCGCATTTGCTAACATTATACCATGGGATTTTCATTTGTCAACACGTTCAAAAAAATGTATTGAAAATTTCTATCAGAACTTATTTGTTCTTACCACAGCATTTTTTATATTTTTTACCGCTTCCGCACGGACATGGATCGTTTGGATAAACTTTCTTTTCTACGTGGATTGTACGTGCGTTTTTCTGTTCTTTGTAAAGGACTTTTTTCTTTTCTTCTGTAAAAATCTTATCCCACTGTGGCAGTTCATACAGCCAGTCAGCTTTTGCATCTACCATGTTCTTGTAAAGCAGTTCTTTATCAAAAGCAAGACTTACCTCAGTGTCCTCATCCATTGTTTCAATTGGATTAGCCACTTTCAGGCTGTCATTGATTCCATCAAGGAATCCTGTCATTGTAAATACATTAATGCCATATTTTTCAGCAAGTTCCTTTACAGTTCCTTTTACTTCTTCGTCCGGATTCTCAAGCAGCTTTTCATAGATCTCTTTTTCAGTCTGGAAATAGGTTCCCCAGAACTTCTGCAGAGAAGCTTTATCCATCTCTTTCGAGTAAGCGGTATCTCTCCACTGTTCTAATAATGTACTCATACTGTAAATTCTCCTTTTTGTTCTTTATCACTTCATATATCATACAGCATTTTTCGACTGTTTGCAAAACATTTTCTTGTAGAAATTGTTTTTTATCTATATAATAGAGATAAAGTACAGTACGAAGGTGGTTGTTATGAAAAAATTCAAGCGTTTTACAGCTCTTATCTGTGCAATTCTTCTGTTCCTGATGTACGTCAGCACTCTGGTATTTGCATTTATCGACAAATCCAGATCATTAGGACTTCTGAAAGCATCTGTTGCCTGCACGATTCTTGTGCCGGTTATGAGTTACGCCTACATCCTGGTTTATCGTCTGATCCACAGGAATGATGACGACTTTCACAGTGAATATTAACATCTCATACATAAAGCTCTGCCATCATCCAGGCAGGGCTTTTCTCTTCGCCGAATCTGCCACCGAATCGTTTTTTCTCCTGTTCTCTGATCTTCTGTCTCTTATTTAGATATTCTTCCATGGAAATGACTTCCTGTGTGCTGATATTCTTCTCTTTCTGCATATCTTGTTACCTCCTGTCTACAGTTTTTTCGTCTGTCTGCCTTCTGGTATAAGCCTCATCCGGCATTTCCCCGACATCTTTAATATATGTTCTTATTTTCTGATTTATGACTTTTTCTTTTTTATGATGAATGTTTTATTTTAAGAGTATAGCCGTGTTCTGTGACCTTACTATGGAGATTCTCTAAAAAAATCATAAGTTGTTTCTTAAGAAAATATGATTGACAACATCACGTCAATTCACTAAACTAGACATAGTGAGTAGTAAGAAAGGAAGAACATCATGAACAATTTGCAGATACCGGAGAATTACCATTCTCCACTTACGATCCGCGAGACTGAAGTGGCTATCAAAGAAGTAAAAGACCACTTTGAACGCGCACTTGCCAAATCTCTGCATCTGACGCGTGTATCCGCTCCTCTTTTCGTCCGTCCGGAATCCGGACTGAACGATAACCTGAACGGAGTAGAACGCCCGGTTGCATTTGGCATCAAAGAACAGGAAGACCGCGAAGTTGAGATCGTCCACTCTCTTGCAAAATGGAAACGTTACGCCTTAAAGCGCTACGGCTTTCATTCAGGAGAAGGACTTTATACTGATATGAGCGCTATCCGCCGAGATGAAGATACTGACAACATCCATTCCATCTATGTTGACCAGTGGGACTGGGAAAAAGTAATTTCCAAAGAAGAACGCAACATGGAGACACTGGAATACACTGTAGGAAAAGTATACAGTGCACTCAAAGAAACCGAAGCCTACATGGCACGCCGTTACAATTATATTGAAGAATTCCTTCCGGATGAAATCAGCTTCATCACATCCCAGGAACTGGAAACCATGTATCCGGACAAGACACCAAAGGAACGTGAATACCACTTTGCCAAAGCCAAAGGTGCCGTATTCATCAAACAGATCGGTAAGACCCTTGCCTCCGGACAGCGTCATGACGGACGTGCACCGGACTACGATGACTGGGAACTGAACGGTGATATCATCGTCTACTATCCGGTACTCGATATCGCACTGGAGCTTTCTTCCATGGGTATCCGTGTCGATGAAGATGCACTCCGCCGTCAGTTAAAGGAAGCCGGCTGCGAAGAACGCGCCGAGATGGATTTCCAGAAAGCATTACTGAACGGAAAACTTCCGTACACAGTCGGAGGCGGAATCGGACAGTCCCGAATCTGTATGTTCTATCTCCGCAAAGCCCATATCGGAGAAGTCCAGTCCTCCATCTGGCCGGACGACGTCCTCGTAGAAGCCGCATCCCGCGGAGTGTACTTACTGTAATACATAACCAACCATTATCACAATTTGATAATTTACCATAAAAATGAGGCAGGACTTAAAAAAGCCCTGCCCCTTTTTTATATTCCTATTTATTTCTGAAGATGATATCATGTCTTCCCGGTCCATTAGAAACCATTGTGATCGGATATCCGATTTCTTTTTCGATAAATTCGATGTAGTTTCTGCAGTTCTCCGGAAGATCTTCGTATTTCTTGATTCCTCTGATGTCGCATTTCCATCCCGGAAGTGTCTTGAGTACTGGTTTTGCTTTCTCAAGAAGATGTGTTGTCGGGAATTCTGTTGTAACTTCTCCGTCAATCTCGTATCCTACACATACCGGAATTTCATCCAGGTATCCAAGTACGTCGACAACGGTAAATGCTACATCTGTAGCTCCCTGCATACGGCATCCATATTTGGATGCTACACAGTCAAACCATCCCATACGTCTCGGACGACCTGTTGTTGCGCCGAATTCTCCGCCGTCTCCACCACGTCTTCTGAGTTCATCTGCTTCTTCGCCAAAGATCTCACTTACAAAGGCACCTGCTCCTACTGCACTTGAGTAGGCTTTACATACCGTAACGATCTGTTTGATCTCATACGGCGGGATTCCGGCACCGATTGCACCGTAAGCTGCCAGTGTAGAAGAAGAAGTTACCATTGGGTAAATTCCATGATCCGGATCCTTTAATGTTCCAAGCTGTCCTTCAAGAAGAATTTCTTTACCTTCCTTGAGTGCTTCGTTAAGATACAGAGAAACGTTACATACATACGGTGCTACCATTTCTTTGTATTCCATCAGTTCGTTATATAAATCATCAGGATTGATTAACGGTTTGTGATACAGATGTTCCAACATGACGTTCTTCTGCTCTGCTACACGGTTTACCTTTTCTCTAAGTTCAGCTTCGTCTTCAAAAAGCTCGCTGATCTGGAAACCGATCTTTGCATACTTGTCTGAATAGAACGGTGCAATACCAGACTTTGTAGATCCGAACGACTTTCCGCCCAGTCTCTCTTCCTCATATGCATCAAAATTCTTGTGATAAGACATCACCATCTGTGCACGGTCTGACACCAGAATCTTCGGCATCGGAACATCTCTGTCAATGATTGACTGGATTTCCTTGAAAAGAACCGGGATATCTACAGCGACACCATTGCCGATGATACTGGTTGTATGTCCGTAGAAAACTCCTGACGGTAATGTATGAAGAGCGAATTTGCCGTAATCATTGATAATTGTATGTCCGGCATTTGCTCCACCCTGGAAACGAATGATAATATCTGCTTTTTCGGCAAGCATATCTGTGATCTTACCTTTTCCTTCGTCTCCCCAGTTCGCACCTACTACTGCTTTAACCATAATAAATCCTCCTGCGTGTTCTTGGCTATCTGTGAAATATCTCCACAGTGTCATCCCTCTTTTCATCGGGATAACTCCTACTTATAAATATAATCAATGTCCCTTATAAAGACACCGATTGAATTATACTACATTTCAAATAAAAAGTACACTCTTATTTTCAGCTACTTCCCGAAAATTCCGCATTTTTCTTGATTTTACTGCTCTCTGAGTGTTTTCCTACATCAGCGGTGCCACAATTCTTAAAACCTGACCATATATTTTCACAAAAGTGCTCCGGTTTCTGACCTCTGTCATCGTTATTTTCTGACATTTTGCAAGGGTCTCCTGGAAATCTTTTTCAATATCACGCACCACCGGATTGCGGTAAATGAAAACACCACATTCAAAATGCAGATAAAGACTGCGGTAATCCAGATTGATACTGCCTACTGTCGCCGTATCATCGTCTGAAGTAAATACTTTTGCATGAACAAATCCAGGCGTATATTCATAGATCTCTACCCCACCTGCGATCAGTTCCTCATAATAAGTCTTCGCAAGATAAAATGCATACGGCTTATCCGGAATATGTGGCATAATAATCTGCACTTCTATTCCACCTTTTGCAGCTCTTGTCAGCGCATCAATCATCTCATTGTCCAGGATCAGATACGGTGTCATAATATGCACATACTTCTTCGCATGATTCAGAATATGGAAATACACTTCTTCTCCTACATTTTCATGATCGAACGGACTGTCTCCGTATGGAATGATATAACCATCTTTGCGGCTGAATCCCGGCTGCTTTTCTGTCAGATACTTTGCATAATCCTCCGGCTGTCTCTCCGTAATATTCCACATCTGCAGGAACATCATGGTAAAACTCTGCACGGCATCACCTTCGATTTTAATCGCTGTATCTTTCCAGTGTCCGAACCGGACTTTCTTGTTGATATATTCATCTGCCAGATTGACACCTCCGGTAAATGCAACCTTTCCGTCAATCACACAGATTTTCCGGTGATCCCGATTATTCTGGCTGGTAGAAAGGATGGGTACGATCGGTCCAAATTCCTTGCACTGGATTCCATATTCCCGGAGCTGCTTCGGATACTCATACGGCAAAAGGCTGATGCTGCAGGTTCCGTCATACATCAGGCGTACTTCCACGCCCTCTTTCACCTTTTTGCGCAGGACCTCCAGGACAGTGTCCCACACATATCCTTCCCCGATAATAAAATATTCCATGAAAATAAATTTTTCTGCCTTATTCAGTTCTTCGATCAGAACCGGAAATTTGTCATCTCCCAGCGGAAAATACTGTGCCTGTGAGTTCCCATAAGTCGGAAATCCCACCTGGTTATAAAGAAAATGTGACAGATTGGCGTTTGCAACCCTTCCACCTTTCATCGCATGGACGACATATTCATTCTGCTGCATATAAGGTTCAGTCTCCACTCGAAGCTTCTCCAGTCTGGCACCCAGATATTTGGTTCCGATCCCTGCTTTTGTAAACAGATAAAATCCAACTCCGACCACCGGGACAAGGAACACAAACAGGATCCACGTCATCTTAAACGCTGGATTCCCTTTTTCATTGAAAATATAAATCGCTGTGATAAAAGAAAGAAGCGATATCACTCCGTTCATATAGGTACTGTAATTTCCCAGATATGTAAAAGTGAGAACCATAATACCAATCTGAAGAAGGATCAGTAAAAGAATAATTGCAGTATGGCTGTACACTGCACCAAATAATTTGTTCTTGGCACGTTCTTTGACTGTCTTACTGGTGTCATGGTATTTTGTAATTTCTCTCATGCGCGGTCTTCCTCTCTTTAGATACTATTTTATATCGTAACACAATTTTTATTCTTTCACAACATTCCAGCTGCTTATAATCGTACAACACTTCCTTATTTTTGTTGTTTTTCTGGTTCTTTTATAAATATTTTACTTTCCCTTTTCAAATAAAAGTATTACAATAAAATTATTCATGTATACTATATTTCATGACGAACTATCTCATCTGCCATATCTGACAGGACGAGATCAAGAAAGGAGCAGCAACATGGCTAAAAATTTTGGTAAAATCCTGCTCGGACTGACTGCTGCAGGCGCAGCTGGTGCCGGTGCATATTACTGGTTAAAGAATCGACATAATGAAGAACCGGAAGACGAGTTCGATGATACTTTTGAAGATGACGATTTTGAACTGGACGATGATCTTGGCGAAGTGCCAGAGCGTGGTTACACAACTCTTACTCCATCTTCTGCAAAGGAAGAAACCTCTGAAGAGTCTGAAAAAAAAACTGACGATGCAGAAGCCGGATCAGAAGCCGCTTCCCAGACACCGGAAACTGATTTCGAAGAATCCGATCCGGCTTCAGAAGAAGTTTAAGAAAGAACTTTTCTTACAGCTTATCATTTTCTGCATAAAACCAAAACCCGGAAGAATTTTTCATTCTTACCGGGTTTTTCATTACCATTTCTTTTCAAAAACTGTCGACTAACACATTATTTGCAATTAAATTCTGAGCAAGACTGCTTTCTTTATTTTGGCAGCTTGAATGAACTCTTCAGCGAAACGATTCTGTTAAATACCAGATGTTCTTTAGACGAATCATGAGAATCCACGCAAAAATATCCCTGACGTACAAACTGGAAGCTTTCATATGCTTTTGCATCTGCAAAGTTTGATTCTACAAAGATTTCTTTCTCTGTAAGAGAATTCGGATTCAGGTTCAGGGAACCGTCTTCTTTATTGTAGACACCCTTTTCTTCGTCGATCAGGTTCTCATACAGTCTTACGGTTGCCGGAAGTGCTGTACTTGCCTCTACCCAGTGGATCGTTCCTTTTACTTTTCTTCCTGTGAATCCGGAACCGCTCTTTGTCTCCGGATCATAAGTACAATGTACAACAGTTACATTACCGTCTTCATCCTTTTCAAATCCTGTACAGGTTACAAAGTAAGCATTCATCAGACGTACTTCGTTGCCTGGGAACAGACGGAAATATTT
>ERZ779842.1863-NODE-1863-length-16014-cov-2.496021_pt1 | contig 16014 bp, 17 predicted proteins | sample MGYA00511095_ERZ779842 | MGnify/ENA primary metagenome ERZ779842 (study PRJEB29588, sample SAMEA2154036) | human gut metagenome | biome: human gut; feature: human-associated habitat; material: faeces | place: Denmark | collected 2008/2010 ... | reverse complement strand
TTTTATTATGCATTAAAGCATAAAGCGGTATCGATCATTTTGTTACATAATCATCCATCCGGTGATCCTTCACCAAGTAAGGATGATCTGGTTTTGACAAAGCGAATGGCAGATACCGGCAGCATGATCGGAATTCCGTTGTTAGATCATATTGTTATAGGCGATAATCGTTATATCAGTTTAAGAGAAAGTGGTTATTTATCATAGTTACTGGTTGGAAGGAGTTAGTTTCATGGCTAAGAAAATATTTGGCATTGATTTTGGAACCAATGTCATTAAGGTATATAAAAAAGGAGAAGGGATTATTCTTTTAGAACGTACTGCAGTTTCTACAGTCGGAAAAGGAAAAGCAAAAAGAGCGATCGCAATTGGCGAAAAGTCTTTCGAAATGTTTGAAAAAGCACCACCAAGTATTGATGTTTGTTTCCCGATTCACAGGGGTGTTGTATCACATCTTGACGATATGGTTCAGCTATGGAATTATATGGGACAAAAGATTTCGGGTAAGAAAAAGATCAGTCATTGCCAGTTTTATTTAGCGGTACCGGCAGATATCACCGAAGTAGAAAAACAGGCGTATTCTAAGATTGTCTTAAAGTCGGAAAGCAAACCTAAGAAAGTATTTTTGATCGATAAACCGATTGCAGATGCTTACGGACTTGGACTGGACATAGAAAAGTCAAAAGGAATCCTGATCGCAAATCTGGGAGCAGATACTTGTGAACTTTCAATCCTGTCGCTGGGTGGATTGGTATCAACCAAGCTGATTCCGTTCGGAGGTAATGATTTTGATCATACGATCCAAAATTATATCCGTAAGAAATATAACTTTGTGATCGGTTTAAAAACAGCAGAACAGATCAAGATGAAATTGATCGCAGCCGTTCCGAAAGAAGAGACGATCACGGTTACGGGACGGGATCTTTTAAAAGGACTCCCGAGAGAAGTTACGGTCAGATCGACAGAGATCATTCCTTTGGTTATTGATATTTTTGAAAAACTTGCAAATGATATCCGTTCTCTTTTGGAACATACGCCACCGGAGATTTCATATGAGATCTTACATAATGGTATTTACCTGACCGGAGGTACTTCCCAGATTGAAGGAATGGACCGTTATCTTGCCAATCAGATCAAGATCCGTGTCAATGCTGCACAGAATGCTCAGAAGACAGCAGCCGAAGGAATCGGTTATCTTGCCGAGCATCCAAAGCTTGCCTTAAAATATGCAGTACCGCTTGATAAAAAAGACAATGAGTAGCATAGGAGGATTTATATGCGTAAAAAAACCAAAATCACAATTGATCCGAAATATATTTTAGCGGGGCTTTTTGTGTTTTGTATTATATTAGGAATAATCTCGTTTCGATTTGAGAATAAAATGACTCCGGTACGTTCTGCAGTCAGCAGTGTGATCGCACCTATGCAAAAAGGGATCAATGCAATCGGCGTGAAGATTTCAGAACGAATGGATTATGCCACAACCTTAAAAAAGACAGTCCGAAAAAACAAAAAATTGCAATCCCAGATTGATAAGCTGTCTGCAGAAAACAAATTATTACAACAGGATAAGTATGAATTGGAAAACTTCCGTAAACTATATGATCTGGATCAGCAATATGCAGGCTATCCTAAGGTAGCTGCACGGGTAATAAGCAGCGATCCGGATAACTGGTATAATACATTTATTATTGATAAAGGCTCTAAAAACGGACTCAAAAAGAATATGAATGTTATGGCAAATGGTGGACTTGTCGGCATTATTACGGAGGTCAATAAATCGTATTCTAAGGTTCGTTCGATCATTGATGACAGCAGTAATGTCAGCGCAACTGTCACATCCATTTCTCAGAACTGTATGGTAACGGGAGATCTGCAGATGATGGACGACGGTAAGATCCGTTTTATTCAGCTGACAGATAAAGAGGATCAGGTACAGGAGGGAGATAAAATCGTAACCTCCTCTGTCAGTAACAAATTTTTAAAAGGAATTCTGATCGGTTATATCAGTGAGGTTTCTACAGATGCCAATAAACTGACCAAAAGTGGTACGATCATTCCGGCAGTGGATTTTAATGATATTCAGGAAGTCCTGGTTATCAAGGAACTGAAGCAGCAGAAGACAGAGGATGTGACTTCGGAGGAATCACAGACACCAGATGACAGCACAACTCCGACACCGGATCCGACGCAGGATGCACAGGAGGATGAACAATGAGAAGAAAGCTGATTCTGGCGGTATTGATTCTGCTGGCATTTGTCTTACAGGGAACCGTGTTCCAGACACTGTCCATTGCTTCCATCGTTCCCAATCTGCTTTTGATCCTCACAGTATCGTTTGGATTTATGAGAGGAAAAAAGGAAGGAATGTTCGTGGGATTTTTCTGCGGTCTCCTGATTGATATTTTTTATGGAAGTATGATTGGCTTTTATGCGCTTATTTACATGTATATTGGATTTGGCAATGGCTTTCTGTATAAAATCTTTTTTGATGAAGATGTAAAAGTGCCAATGGTACTGGTTGCCGGCAGTGATATCGCGTATGGAGTACTTGTATACGGATTGCAGTTTATGCTCCGTGGCCGGCTGGATTTTTTCAGCTATCTGCAGCATATTATTCTTCCGGAGATGGTATATACAGTACTGCTTACGGCAGTTTTATACCGACCGCTCTATCGATTAAACCGCTGGCTTACGGAAAATGAATGGGAGGGACCCAAGTTACCTTGATGAGACGACCAAAAAAAAGACATAAAAAATTTATTATTCCACGGACTACAGTGCTGATTTTTATCTTTGCAGCTCTGAGTATGGTATTGATTCACCGCCTGTTTTCTCTGCAGATCATCCATGGACAGGAATACGCGGACAACTTCAGTATTATGACGACAAAAACAAGAACACTGAAAAGTACCCGAGGAAACATCTACGATCGAAACGGTCAGGTGCTTGCTTCCAACGAGCTGTCCTATTCGATCACACTGGAAGACAGTGGTGACTATGCAAATAATACAGAAAGAAACCGCAGCCTGAATGGAGAAATCTACAAGATTATCCAGATTATCGAAAGCAACGGAGATGCTGTCAGCAGTGATTTCCGTATTAGTGTCGACAGTTCCGGAAACTACAGTTACGATGTGGAAGGTACGACACTGTCACGTTTTAAAGCGGATGTATATGGACACAGTTATATTGACGATCTGACAACAGAGGAGGCAAATGCTTCTGCTCAGCAGATGGTAGAAGATATGCTGAAACGATATGAAATTCCATATGATCACAGTGACTATAAGGCTTCGGAACTGAAAAAAGCGCAGGAAGCCGGTCTTCCGGAGCAGCTGACAAAAGAAGAGACATTGAAGATTATATCGGTAAGATATGCACTTTCCACAACCAGTTTCCGAAAATATATTCCGGTAACGATCGCAACCGATGTTTCTGAAAATACGGTAGCTGCGATCCAGGAAAACAAGAGTCTGCTGGAAGGTGTGGATGTGCAGGAAGATTCCGTGCGTGTCTATACCGACAGTATTTATTTTGCACCGCTTCTTGGATATACCGGAAAGATTTCTTCGGATGAACTTGCAGATTTGCGGACAGAGAATCCGGATGCAGGTTACAGTACTACTTCTATTGTAGGGAAATCCGGTCTGGAGAAGGTTATGGAGTCGACGCTTCAGGGAAAAGACGGATCGGAAAAAGTATATGTAGATTATTACGGAAAAGTGTTACAGATCGGTGAAGATTCCAAAGAAGATCCGGTACAGGGCAATAATGTATATCTTACTATCGATAAAGATCTGCAGATTGCCTGCTACAAGGTGCTTGAACAGAAGATTGCCGGTGTGCTGGTAGCCAATATCCAGAATATCAAGACTTTCAAAGCAGATGAAAATACCGATGCATCCACGATCCCGATCCCAATCTATGACGTGTATTATGCGCTGTTAAATAATTCCGTAATCGATATCGATCATTTTACGGCAGCAGATGCCTCTGAGACTGAGCAGAAGATTGCGGCAGCGCTGGAACGGAAGCAGGAAGAAATCTTCCGGAAAGTGGACGAACAGCTGACCGGAAGTGATACAAAACCATATAAAGACCTCAGCGAGGAGATGCAGGGATATGTCAGCTATATTGTCAATGATCTGCTGATGGACAAAACAGGTATTCTTTCTGAGACATCCATCGATAAGAATGATGAGATGTACAAGGCATGGACGAAAGATGAGACAATTTCTCTTCAGGAATATCTTACCTATGCGGCAAGCCAGAACTGGATCGATATTTCCAAGTTTTCAGATAAAAACACATATCTGGATTCCACAGAAGTATATCAGGAACTATCTGCATATATTTCAGATTATCTGTCTACGGATCAGGACTTCAGTAAGATGTTATACAAATATCTGCTTCTGGACGATGAGATTACAGGAAAGCAGCTGTGTACAGTACTGTATGAACAGGGAGTCCTTTCCACCGATGATGAGGACTATCAGAACTTCAAAGCCGGAAATCTATCTGCGATGGATCTGATGCTTCATAAGATCAGTTCTCTGGAAATTACACCGGCGCAGCTGGCGCTGGATCCTTGTTCCGGTTCTGTTGTTATCACAGATCCGTCCACCGGAGAGACACTGGCATGTGTATCTTATCCGGGATATGATAATAATCGTCTTGCTAACAATATGGATACAGATTATTACAGAAAACTGAATAAAGATTTGTCTACACCATTTTATAATAAGGCGACACAGGAACGTACGGCACCAGGTTCTACATTTAAACCGGTAACAGCGATTGCCGGTCTGTCAGAAGGAGTTATTACAGATAATGACTATATTTACTGTGGCGGCCGATTTGATAAACTGCAGGGAGCACCACTGAACTGCTGGTTGCTGAGCGGACATGGTGCACTTTCTATCAGGGATGGTATTGCCAATTCCTGTAACGTATTTTTCAGTGAAACCGCTTATCGTCTTGGACAGAATGCAGAAGGAACATTTAATGATAATACAGCGATGCAGCAGCTGATTAAGTATGCGAATCTGCTTGGGCTGGATAAAAAGTCCGGGCTGGAGATATCTGAAGCATCGCCACAGGTTTCCAACGAACTGCCAATCCCGTCCGCTATCGGACAGGGTACTCACAGTTATACCACGTCTCAGCTTGCCAGGTATGCAACGGTTCTGGCGAGCAGTGGTAATGTATATAATCTTTCACTGTTAGATAAATCAACAGATTCCGATGGAAATCTGATTGAAGATTATACTCCGGAAATGATTGATCATGTGGAACTGAGTCAGGGGATCTGGGATGATGTCCATGTCGGTATGGAAGGCGTTATCACCAAATCCAACTGGGGTATTTTCCAGGATCTGAACGTTACACTTGCAGGTAAAACCGGTACAGCACAGCAGAGTAAAAACCGTGCAAACCACAGTTTATTTATCGGTTATGCACCGGCAGATAAACCACAGATTGCGTGGGCAATCCGTATTGCAAACGGTTATGCGTCAACAAACTCCGAACTGGTGGCAAAGGATATTCTGAACTATTACTTCGGACTGAAAGATGAAACAGAGATTCTTACCGGACAGGCAAGTACAGCCAGCAATTCCAACGCAGGTACAGACTGATCGAGATGCAAAAGACAGACAATATGAACAAATATCAGGAGGATTGGATATGAGTGAAGTAATTGTTGTTACATCCGGGAAAGGCGGGGTCGGTAAGACGACAACTGCTGCCAATATCGGTACCGGACTTGCGGCACTGGATAAAAAAGTAGTTCTGGTAGATACAGATATCGGCCTTCGAAATCTGGATGTGGTACTGGGACTCGAAAACCGAATTGTGTATAATCTCGTAGATGTCATCGAAGGAAACTGCCGATTAAAACAGGCGCTGATCAGGGATAAACGGTATCCCAATCTGTTTTTGCTTCCATCTGCACAGACCAGAGATAAAACCTCTGTTACACCGGAGCAGATGAAAAAATTATGTGAGGAACTGAAAAAACAGTTTGATTACATCCTGCTGGACTGTCCGGCAGGAATTGAGCAGGGATTTCGGAATGCCATCGCCGGAGCTACCAAAGCTCTGGTAGTGACAACATCGGAGGTTTCAGCGATTCGTGATGCGGATCGGATCATTGGTCTTCTGGAAGCGGAGGATCTGAGAGATATCCGTTTGATTATCAATCGCCTCCGCATGGATATGGTAAAACGGGGAGATATGATGTCCGTGGAGGATGTGTCGGATATTCTGGCAGTACCTCTGATCGGTATCCTCCCTGATGACGAACAGGTTGTAATTGCTACGAATCAGGGAGAACCTCTGGCAGGCAAGCCAGGTCTGTGCGGACAGGCTTATCTCAATATCTGTCATCGGCTTCTTGGTGAAGAAGTCCCCTTCCAGGATCTCGATGTGAAAAAAGGAATTTTGGGACGATTGTTTGGCAGATAGGAGGGAAGCAATGAGTATCTTCGGCAAAAAACGGAAAGCCTCTGGCACCATTGCAAAAGACAGACTCAAACTGCTTCTCATATCGGATCGGGTGAGCTGCTCACCTCAGACGATGCAGATGTTAAAAAACGATATGATAAAAGCTGCGGGAAAATACATACCTGTTGATGCAGGAAAGGTGACAATCTGTTTTCATCAGTCACCACCCGTTCTCACAGCAGATATACCGTTAAAATCCAGAAAGGATACAGGATCTTAACATGTTTAAACTTTACAGATTGAAAAATTATAATTTCCGGCTGATCATCTGGCTTCTGATGATCAGCGGAATCGGAGTGCTGCTGGTGGGAAGTGCAAAAGCTTCTCTGCAGTCGAGACAGCTGATCGGTGTGATTCTTGGTCTTGTGGTGATGGTTGTAGTTTCTTTGATGGACTACAGCTGGCTGTTGAATTTTTACTGGATCATCTACGGGGTAAACATTATAATGCTGCTGATCGTTCGGTTCTTCGGGGATTCTGCAGGTGGTGCTACCCGATGGCTGGATCTTGGCTTTGTACGTTTTCAGCCGACCGAGCTTTCGAAGATCTTGCTGATCATGTTTTTTGCCCGGTTTCTGATGGATCACGAAGATACCCTGAATACCTGTAAGACTATTCTGGCTTCCGTAGTGCTCCTTGCAGTGCCGCTGGTTTTAATAAAGATTCAGCCGGATCTGAAAAACACGATCACTGTTACGATTATATTCTGTCTGATGATGTATGTGGCAGGCCTGAGTTATAAGATTATTGGTGGTATTCTGGGAGTTGCCATTCCGCTGGTTATTGTGGCATTCATTCTGATCACACAGACAGATATCAAGATTATTGACTCCTATCAGAAAGACAGAATCATGTCCTGGATGTATCCGGAAGACGAGACCTACAAAGATGATGTTATCCAGCAGCAAAATTCAATTACAGCTATTGGTTCCGGTGAACTTACCGGAAAAGGATATAATAATAACAAAGTTTCCTCTGCAAATAAAGGAAATTTTGTTACTCAGATTCAGACAGACTTTATCTTTGCGGTTGCAGGTGAAGAACTTGGGTTCATCGGAAGCGTTTTTATCATATTGCTCTTGTTCCTCATTGTGGTTGAATGTATAATTACAAGCAGAAAGGCCAAGGACCTGTCCGGTAAGATTATATGTTGCGGCGTAGCAGGCGTCGTTGGCTTCCAGAGTTTTCTGAACATCTGTGTAGCCACCGGCGTTCTTCCAAACACAGGAACACCGCTTCCCTTTGTAAGTTATGGTCTGACATCTCTGGTCAGTCTGTATATTGGTATGGGTCTGGTATTAAACGTAGGTTTGCAAAACAGAAGATATTTGGGAGGAGAAAAAAATGAACATTGGCTTCATCGCACACGAATCTAAGAAAAAACTGCTTCAGAATTTTTGTATTGCATACAGAGGAATCCTCAGCAAGCATCAGCTTTATGCCACCGGGACATCCGGGCGTCTGATTGAGGAGGCTACGAATCTGGACGTCCATAAACTTCATGCGGGACATGTGGGCGGCGAACAGCAGATGGCATCTATGATTGAACAGAATCAGATGGATCTGGTGATTTTCCTTTGCGGACCATATCAGGAGAAAAAGCATGAACCGGATGCACATAAGATTTTCCGTTTATGTGATACACATATTATTCCGTTGGCAACAAATCTTGCCACAGCGGAACTTCTGATCAAATCCCTGGAAAGAGGAGAACTTGACTGGCGTGAAATGTATAAAAAATAGAAAACGATTATTGAAACCTATCAAAAAAAAGTATCGGGATACACTGATTCTTACAGGGATTCTGATTCTGTTTTTTGGTGTGGGAATTACCGCACTCGTACTTCTCCGCCGCTCTTCACAGCTGGATATGACTTCAGCTTATTCGGTAAAAGAAGAGATGTACGGTACACATGGTGCAGAAATCAGTACACAGAAAGCCGATTCCTTTGCCTCGTCATATGCAGTTTCCTCCGGAAATATGAGTCTGGAAGGTGTTGCGATCAGTGATACGACAAAAGCCGGTCTTTTCGATTTGGATCATGGATCTGTGATGTTTGCTCAGAATATTCATGAAAAATCATATCCGGCGAGTATCACAAAAATTATGACAGCGATTCTGGCATTTAAGAATGGGAATATGGACGACATAGTGACAATTCCGGCAGAGGCTCTGAACCAGGAATCCGGTTCCACAGAGATTGGCTTTCAGGAAGGAGATCAGGTAACACTGGATGAACTTCTTCATGGTCTGCTGATCTATTCCGGGAATGATGCTGCGGTTGCTATAGCACAGCATATCGGCGGAAGCGTGGATCAGTTTGTGGAAATGATGAATCAGGAAGCACTGGAGCTTGGTGCAACCAATACACATTTTGCCAATCCTTCAGGACTGCAGGATGAAAATCATTATACAACAGTATACGATATTTATCTGATGTTACAGGAAGCGATGACGTATCCACATTTTCTGGAGATTGCACAGTTTAGTTCTTATAATCTTACCTGTACCAGAGGTGAGCAGGAAGTAACTTTTCATCTGGATGCTACCGATCAGTATCTGACCCGTCAGGTGACGGCACCGAAGAATGTGACGGTGCTTGGCGGTAAGACCGGTACAACATCAGATGCAGGCTCCTGTCTGGCACTGTTGAGCCAGAATGCCTATGGGGAACCGTATATTTCTATTGTTCTTCACGCGGCAAATAAGACGAATCTGTACACGTATATGAATCAGTTGCTTTCTGCGATCAATCAGTAGAATCAGCTGATTTTCAAAAATATCAGAAACAGGAAAGAAATGCACCAGGCGTTGTGCGTTTATTTCCTGTTTTTTTTGAAATTTTTCAGATTTTTTCAAATTTACCATTGTATTTCTTGGTGAAATATTCTATAATTACAACAACAGAACAGTACTTTTTGGTAATATATACCAGAAATCAAAGGAGGAAACTGCTATGGTTCAATTAATTGTAGGCAAAAAAGGTAAAGGAAAAACTAAGCAGCTTTTAGATAAAGTGAACGGAGCCATTAAAGCTGCTGAAGGTAACATTGTATATCTGGATAAAAGTTCCAAACATATGTATGAACTGAACAATAAAATTCGTCTGATCGATGTATCCGGATATCCGATTAAAAATGCAGATGAATTCATCGGTTTTGTATGTGGTATTGTATCTCAGGATCATGATCTTCAGGAAATGTATCTGGACAGCTTCCTGAAAAATGCAAAATTGGAAGGAAAAGATATTACCGATGCACTGCATCAGTTAAAAGATATTTCCGAGGCATATAAAATTAATTTTGTATTAAGTGTTTCCATGGATAAAGAAGAATTACCTGCTGAATTTCAGGATGATATCATCATTGCCTTGTAAAACTGTAGCAGATGAAAAGAGGGTTGCCTGTTGGCGACCCTCTTTTCATGTTTTACGCGAGTAACGAGCCAAAGTCCGTGCATGCACGCGACCCTGGCGACTGTCGCGATAACTATGAGAAACTCGCGGAACGTGTTTCTCATAGTTATCCGCAGCTTACGGGTTAGTGTCGGCGAGACGACTGAAAAAGGTGCAAAGGTACAGACCGCTTAATCCAACCAGGATATAGATGATCCTGGAAAGCCAGGATAAATTGCCGAACAAGAAAGCAACCAGATCGAATTTGAACAGTCCTACCAGCCCCCAGTTAATTGCACCTGTGATTGTCAGTATCAGTGCTGTATAATCCAAACCTTTCATCTTAATTTGATCAACCTCCTGTTTTTTTCGTTATCTCCAGTATTTCCACGATTTCACAGAATATGCATATTTTTTTCTTGTGTATTCGTCATAGGGATGATAGAATAATTTTATATGAGTATAAGTCAGAAAAACGAAGGGGAGTGTTTTCATGACTACAAAAAGGAAAAATAAAATATCCGGATGGTTTCGTAAGATCCCGTTAAATATAGGAACCTTTATCTTTGGGGCACTTTTTGTGTATATGGTAATTACGGTCATTCTGTATCTTACTGCAGATCATATTCAGTCCTATCAGGTGACCGCAGGTCCCTTATCCAATAATAAGACATATACAGCACTGGCAATCCGTGAAGAATCTGTGGTAAATACGAATGCCGCCGGTTATATCACCTATTATGCAAGAGAAAACAGTAAAGTTGGAAAATCCGGAGCAGTCTATACTCTGGGGGACACTCCGGCACAGGCTGCAGTCAATGAACTGACCGAACAGGATTATGCCGGAATCCGCTCTTCCATTGCAGGATTTGCCTCCACATATGACAGTGACAACTTTTATGATGTTTATAATTACAAATACGAGCTGGAGGGATCTATTCTCCAGTACAGTGGTCTTCAGACGGATGACTCCACGGAAACTGCGCAGACGGCCAATGGACAGACAATTTACCGGGCAGCACAGGATGGTATCGTTGTTTATACAGTGGATGGCTACGAAGGGATTACAGCAGATCAGCTGACGGCAGATCTTTTCAGTAAGAAAAACTATCAGATTACCAATCTTCAGAAAGAACGAAAGGTATCCTCCGGGGATCCTGTGTATAAACTGATAACCAGTGAGACCTGGTCAGTAGTGATACCGCTGAACACAGATCAGATTGTTTCACTGGCAGAAAAAAAGACGATCCGAGTGAAGTTTTTAAAAGATGATGCCACGCAGACAGGTTTACTGACCATTGTTACCGGTGAAGACGGCAATTATTACGGCAAGATCACATTCAGCCGTGGAATGATTCGCTATAGTGGTGATCGCTTTCTGAATATTGAATTGGTAACAAACACACAGACAGGATTAAAGATTCCGCTCAGTTCCATTGTGAAAAAGAACTTTTATGTAATTCCGAAAGAATACATTGCTACTGATGAAGAAGATGGTGATGCCGGCTTCTACCGAAAGGTTACCAGAAGGGGAAAAGATGATTCCTCTGAATTTGTCAAGGCTACGATTTATCAGGAAGACGATGATTACTATTATGTGGATATGGATACTTTTCAGGACGGAGATGTGATTTTGAAGCCTGACAGCCAGTCTGTTTATGAAATAAAAGAAAAGAAAGCATTAGAAGGTGTGTATTGTATTAATAAAGGCTATGCTGTTTTCAGGAAAATTGTCATGATTGAACAAAATGATGAATATTGTATAGTTGAGACAGGTACCACCTATGGACTTTCCCAGTTTGATTACATTGTCAGAAACGGAAATACCGTGAAAGAAGACGATATTCTGTTTAAATAAAGACTTACAAAGGAGAATAATGTATGGTAGCAGAACAGTTACAGAACGTACGAGCTGAGATCAGAAAAGCCTGTGAAAAAAGCGGTCGGAATCCGGAAGAAGTAACTCTGATCGCAGTCAGTAAGACAAAACCGATTTCCATGATTCGAGAGGCGATGGATGCAGGACAGACGATCTTCGGAGAAAATAAGGTACAGGAACTTTGCACCAAATACGAAGAACTTCCGAAAAATCTCGAATGGCATCTGATCGGGCACCTGCAGAGAAATAAAGTAAAATATATTGCAGACAAAGCAGCACTGATTCATTCTGTGGATTCTCTGCGTCTGGCAGAAACAATCAACCATGAGGGAGAAAAGATTCAGAGAGTGATTCCTGTCCTTATTGAAGTGAATGTTGCGCAGGAGGAAACAAAGTTTGGAGTATCAGTGGAGGAAACCATGTCTTTGATTGAGGAAATCTGTAAGCTTCCGTATGTGCAGATTCAGGGACTGATGACAATTGCTCCATATGTACCGAATCCTGAAGAAAATCGGCCTGTTTTCCGAAAATTGAAACAATTAAGTGTTGACATAAGCAGTAAAAACATGAATAATGTACATATGGATATTCTGAGTATGGGTATGACGAACGATTATCAGGTAGCTGTTGAAGAAGGTGCCACTATGGTTCGTGTTGGTACCGGTATTTTTGGTGAGAGAGATTATTCCAAAACAAAATAGATAGGAGATAAAAAATGAGCGTTTTAGATAAGTTTTTAGATGCCATCCGTTTAAATGATGATTTTGACGATGATGATGAATTCTTCGATGATGAAGATCTGGAAGCCCTTGACGAGGAAAAACCGAAACATCGTTTCTTTAAAAAACTGGATGACGATGATGATGAAGATGAAGAAGTTGAATATGTAAAACCGGAGAAAAAAGTGGCACCAAAGCAGACAAAAGCTCCGAAACAGACTGTAAAGCAGGCAACTCCGTCTGCATCCAGCAAGATCACTCCGATGAGAAAGAAAAACAGCGGAAATGGCACGATGGAAGTCTGTGTGATCAAACCTTCTTCCATGGAAGACACCAGAGAGATCGCAGATACTCTGATTGACCGTTGTACTGTAGTACTGAATCTGGAAGGTATTGATGTAGATGTGGCGCAGAGAATCATAGATTTTTCTTCCGGTGCATGCTATTCTATCGCAGGAAGTCTGCAGAAGATTTCCAGTTATATTTTTATCCTGACACCAGCCAATGTGGAAATTTCCGGTGATTTCCAGGAAATATTAAGCGGCGCTTTTGACGTTCCTTCTGTTCGGACAAACTTCTAAGATGAAAGAACAGGAAGTACAGTTCAGAAAGCGGCTGGCAGATCTGGCAAGAACAGCCTATTATCGGGAGATTCCTGTGTTTACGGATTTTCTGGATTTGAATGAACTTCATATGGTACATAGCTTTCGACCGGAGGAAGCGGGTGTTATGATCCGTACCTTCGGTGGCTATGAAGAAGCAGAGCGTCAGATAGCAGCATTTCTTCCTGATGCTCTTTCTTATGATTATGGGGAAAATGAAGAGCTTTTTCTTTCAATGTATCCGATTCGGTGTATCCGTATCTCGCCTTGTTCCGGAAAATTCAGTGAGGCGCTTACTCATCGGGATTATCTGGGTGCCCTGATTCATCTGGGAATCGAACGCTCCAGACTTGGGGATATAGTGATCAAGGGCCAGGATGCGTATGTATTCTGCCATGCACAGATGGAAGAATTTCTTATGCAGAACATTACCAGAATCCGGCATACAACAGTGAAAGTGTCCGCTGTTGAGAATCCGGACGACCTTCCGAAACCACAGTTTCAGGAGATCCACGGAACAGTCAGTTCAGTACGGTTGGATGCGATGATTGCTCTGGCATTTTCGTCATCCAGAAGTAGTATGCTGGGATTGATCGAGGGTGGAAAAGTTTTTGTCAATGGTAAAATGGTTGTATCTAACGGACATCCTTTAAAACCGGAAGATATTGTGTCGGTTCGTGGATATGGAAAGTTCCGCTATGACGGAATGGCGGGAACAACAAAAAAAGGACGGTGCAGTGTTACCGTACAGAAATATATATAACGTGTTCTCAAATACGATCCTGCATTTCTACAAAAATAAAACAGGATGATTATTTTGGAGGAGAATTTTATGAGCAAACAATTACGCGTATACAGAGAAGGCGCAAAGACAGAATTTGATTACCAGATTCTCTGGGAAGAAGATTTTACAAAACTGGCGGATGCAGTTAAGAAACTGGAGCTTTCCTGTGGCAAGATCTGCATTGTAGCAGATGATACAGTGGGAAATCTGTATGGGAAAGAAGTACAGAAGGCACTGGAAGAACTGGATGTAACGGTTGATTTGTATACTTTCCCGGCGGGAGAAGCTTCTAAAAATCTGGATACAGTAAAAGAGCTGTACGCGTTTCTGATCGAACATCACTATACAAGAAAAGATGTACTGGCAGCACTTGGCGGAGGCGTTACCGGAGATCTTACCGGATATGCTGCTGCCACCTATCTGCGTGGTATTGACTTTATCCAGATTCCAACGACTCTTCTGGCTCAGGTAGACAGCAGCGTAGGTGGAAAAACAGGTGTGGATTTTGCACAGTATAAAAATATGGTAGGTGCATTCCATCAGCCGCGGCTCGTCTATATGAATCTGAATACGCTGAAAACTCTTCCGGAAGATCAGTTTTCCAGTGGCATGGGAGAAGTGTTGAAATCAGGTCTGATTCGTGATGCCAGATTTTATGAGTGGACGATTAATCATATGTCGGAGATTCAGGAACGAATCTATCCGGTTCTTGTGAAAATGGTTCGCAAATGTTGCGAGATCAAGGCTGCTGTCGTGGAAAGTGATCCGACGGAACAGGGAGAACGTGCACTGTTGAATCTTGGACATACAGTGGGTCATGCAGTGGAAAAACTGAAGAACTTTGAACTTCTTCATGGCCAGTGTGTGGCACTTGGAACCATTGCCGCTGCCTATATCTCTTTCAAAAGAGGCTGTCTGTCGACAGAGGAATTCTACGAGATCCGTGATATGAACGTGGGATTTGATCTTCCGATTTTCTTTAACGGTCTGGATAATGAAGCTGTATTGCAGACGACAAAGTCGGATAAAAAGATGGATAACGGAAGGATTAAGTTTATTCTTCTCAAAAAGATCGGACAGGCATACATCGATAAAACAGTTACAGACGAAGAAATTCTGGATGCGATTCAGTTTATTAACGGAGATATGATCGAAGGAGAATAAGGGATGGTGAAAAATAAGAAAACCATACAGTTTATCGGAGTGGACTGTATTCTTATGGTGATTCTGACACTTCTGGATCAATGGACCAAAAGTCTCGTTGTGCATCACCTGAAAGATCAGAGTGATATTATACTGATCCCGGGAATTTTCCGGTTGCATTATCTGGAAAACCGTGGAGCTGCGTTCGGCATTCTGCAGAACCAGAGAATTATTTTTGTGATTCTGACGATTATCTATCTGGCTGCAGTATTCTGGTTTTTGCATCGTTGCCCGAAAACCGGACGTTATACATTGTTGCATATTATAGCATCAGTTCTGACAGCGGGAGCCCTGGGGAACTTTATAGATCGGCTCCGCCTGGGATATGTGGTGGATTTTTTCTATTTTTCACTGATTAATTTCCCGGTATTTAATGTAGCGGATATTTTTGTGGTAATTTCTTTTATTGGTATTGCAGTAAGCATTTTATTCATATATAAAGATGACGAATTTGAGTTCTTAAGCATCAGAAAAAAGGAGTCTAAGGCATAGTGGAAATCTATACGTTTACACCGGATGAGGAACAGAAAAATTTAAGAATAGATAAATTTCTTTCTGAACAGCTGCCGGATCAGTCGCGATCCTATTTACAGAAATTATTGAAAGAAGGAAATGTGACAGTCAATGAAAAAACGGTAAAGGCAAATTATAAAGTACAGCTTTCCGATACAGTGAAGCTGGAACTTCCGGAGCCGGAGTGTCCGGACATTCTTCCGGAAGATATTCCACTAGATATTTTGTATGAAGATGAAGATGTGCTGATCATCAATAAACCCAAAGGGATGGTAGTTCATCCAAGTGCCGGACATTATACCCATACAGTGGTAAATGCAGTAATGTTTCACTGCAAGGAACATCTTTCCGGAATTAATGGAGTGATGCGTCCGGGTATCGTGCACAGGATCGATATGGATACAACGGGTGC
>ERZ779842.1850-NODE-1850-length-16088-cov-4.238071_pt1 | contig 16088 bp, 12 predicted proteins | sample MGYA00511095_ERZ779842 | MGnify/ENA primary metagenome ERZ779842 (study PRJEB29588, sample SAMEA2154036) | human gut metagenome | biome: human gut; feature: human-associated habitat; material: faeces | place: Denmark | collected 2008/2010 ... | reverse complement strand
GATTTATGCCAATCATCAGATGAATGGATTCATCGGGGTAGATAATCCTGATTTGAGACAGAATGAGATTTCCATCACACTGCTGTCTGATGTTGGCGGGGATCTTGGATAATTGACATGGTCTATTATGTCGGCAGAAATCCTGATTTTGCGGAGAAGCATGGCTTTGCGCTGACAAATGCAGCCTGGACCTACAGCCTGATGGCGGTAACGGATGAGCAGTATTATAATGAGAATGAAGTGTATACAGTCGCTGTACCAAAGGAAAATGAGGCCTTAAAGCAGCATATTGCGTTCAACTATCCTCAATGGAAGCTGGTGGATTACGATTCGCTCCCGGATGCGGCAGATATGCTCGTGAATGAACAGGCAGACTGCTTTCTCCTTGGAACCAGTAAAGCACTGAAATATGATAATCGTCGGGATTTTAAGAGTGTTCCGCTTACAAAAACAATGGAGGCCTGCTTTGCGGTAAGAACCGGAAACGGAGCGCTTTTGTCAATCCTGAAAAAAACGCTGAAGACCATGCCGTCTGATATGCTTACAAGTGCACTGGCCATCTACGACAGCACGGCAGACAAGGTGACATTTTCGGATTTTATAAAAGACAATCTGCCTGTTGTGTTTGCCACTTCCGGATTATTTACTTTTAGCATTATTGGCGTTGTCCTTGTGCTTTTAAGAAAGGCCAGGAAGGCAGAAGCGTCTGCAAAGCTTGCGGCAGATGATACACAAAAGCTCAATGACAGGCTGGAAACCGCCCTGAAAAAAGCAGAGGAGGCCAGTCTCGCAAAGACCCATTTCCTAAATAATATGTCGCATGATATCCGGACGCCTATGAATGTTATTCTGGGCTATGCACAGCTGATGGAGGATGAGCTGAAAGAGAAGGAGCTGCCGAAAACGAAGGAGCATCTGGAAAAACTGCAGCAGTCCGGAAAGCTTCTTCTGTCCATCATAAATAATGTGCTTGATATGGCCAGGATCGAGAGCGGGAAAATGGAACTTGATGAGAGCTATGGCCGGCTTGAAGATCTCCGTCAGTCTGTGTTTGCAGTTTTTGACGCTGAAGCAAAGAAAAAGAAGATTGCATTTCAGTACACGATGAAGGTTGAGCATGAGCATGTGCTGACGGATGTTACCAAGGTAAAAGAGATATTTGTCAATATCCTGAGCAATGCCATGAAATATACTCCCTCCGGCGGTTCTGTTACAGTAAGCTTAGAGGAACTGCCATGCGATGAGCCTGGATACATGATCGTGAGGACAAGGGTAAGCGATACTGGGATCGGTATGAGTCAGGATTATCTGACAAGGATTTTTGAAGCCTTTACCCGTGAACAGAACACTACAAAGAGCAAAATCGCAGGAACCGGACTTGGAATGTCTATCGTAAAGAAATATGTGGATCTGCTTGGCGGAACCATACAGGTAGAGAGTGAGCTCGGAAAGGGCAGTACCTTTACCGTTACATTGAAACACAAAATAGCAGATGAAAGCTATTATGGGAAAGGGCAGATTGAAAATCCGGAAACAGGCACGGAAATCCTGAAAGGCAGGAATATCCTGATAGCAGAGGACAATGATCTGAATGCGGAGATTGCAGCGGCCATCCTGGAGCGTGCCGGTCTGAAAACAGAGCGTGTGGAGAATGGTGTTCAGTGTGTAAACCTGATAACAAAAATGCCGGCGGGCACCTATGATATGATCCTCATGGATATCCAGATGCCTGAAATGGACGGCTATGAAGCAGCACGGGTAATCCGGCAGCTGCCGGATCGGGATAAGGCATGTATCCCGATCATTGCAATGACGGCAAATGCATTTGAGGAAGATAGGAAAGATGCCATGGCAGCCGGAATGAACGGTCATATGGCAAAGCCGATTCAGGTGGATCAGCTGCTGTCGATGTTAGCGGAAATGATTTAGGTGGATAATTGCTTTCCTGTTTTTGCTGCTGCTTCCATATCAAAAGAACGTTATCGCTTGGGCTGATAGCGCATGTCAGAGACATTGTAGATGGTGATGAAGGCCAGCGGGTCTTCCCGGCTGATGTAGTTCATCAGCTTCTGGTATTCGCTTTTGTCAACAATGGTGATGATTTCATTGTGTTTTTCCATATTATACGCGCCGATGGCCTCATAGATCGTGGCGCCGCTGTGCAGATCTTCCACAATAAAGCGGCGAAGCGCCTCTTCCTTTTTTGTGATGATGCAGACGCGTCGTTTTACATTATGGCTGAAGATGAAGTAATCCAGGATGATACCGTTAAAGTACGTGCCGAGAATGCTTAAAACGACCGTTTTTTTGTCGTAGACCAGGGCAGCGGAAAGAGCAACGCACATGCCGGAAAGTGACATGGCCCGGCCTAGATCCATGTGCAGGTATTTGTTCATGATCTTGGCAACGATATCTAGGCCGCCGGAAGAGGCATTGCGGTTAAACAGGATGCTTAAGCCGATGCTGACCACCAGGATATAGCAGAGCACATCCAGCTCCTGGCTGTCGGTCAGGGATCCGATATCCGTAAAGGTCTTTTCAAACAGGCCGAGAAACAGCGGCAGCATGACGCTGGTATATACGGTCTTTGCTCCGAATTCTCTGCCGCAGGTAAAAAATCCGATGATGAGGAGCACTACATTCAGGATCATGGTGATAGCGGAAAGCGGAAGAGGGATAAAGTTGGAAAGCACAATGCCGAGACCGGAAATGCTGCTGACAGAGGCATGGCTTGGCAGCAGGAAAAAATAGACGGCAGCGGCAATGATGGCAACTGCGGCGGTGAGGATGACGGTCTCTCGGATCAGGGAAGACCAGGAATGTTGTCTGTTCATAAGGAACCTCCGGAACGTTTCGAAATTTTCCTGCTCATTTTATCACAGGATGGGGCTGCTATCAATAGTCGGAATATCTCAATTAGACAGTTTATACAAAAAAGTATGACGAATTTTGTCAAGTTTGTGCACACTTTTTGATTCGGGTATGATACTATAATGGACGTAAACCCCCCAATACATTATATAGTTTTTGCAACAAAACGAAATACCTTCTCCTGAAATGACCGGTTCCCCAACCGGTCATTTCGCATATATAGAAATATGGAACAGAAAGCGGCAGGGAATAACATGGAAGTATATGTATCTGTGATGCGGGTGGACGCAGCACTTACAGTAAAAGAAGAAACGGATCTAAAAGGACGTCTTTCCGCAGCAAGACAGGAAAAAATAGACAGGCTCCGCTATGCTGCGGACCGGCGGCTGTCCCTGGGGGCAGGGCTTCTTCTGGACCAGGGGCTGAAACGGTTTGGACTCCGGGAACGGACAGAAGCGTTCGCAACGGTGGAAAATGGAAAACCGTGTCTTTTGCATCACCCGGAAATCCAGTTCAATCTTTCCCATTCCGGTTCTATGGTCATGGCTGCATTTTCTTCCTGCCCGGTCGGCTGTGATGTGGAAAAAAAGCAGAAGGCACGCATGGACGTGGCAAAACGGTTCTTTGCGCCGGCTGAGCAGAGAACCCTTCTTGCGGCACGAACAGAGGAAGAACGGGATATCCTGTTCAGCCGTCTGTGGACCTTAAAGGAGAGCTATCTGAAAGTGGGAGGCCAGGGCATGGCTATGGCGCTTGGCAGCTTTGCGATCACACTTGGCGGGCAGCCGGTCCTGGATGGAACGAAAGAAAGCCAGTATTGTTTTCGGGAGTTTTCTCTACCGGGCTACTGCGCCTCCGTATGCGTGCAGCGCAGGGAAGCAGGGAAGGGGGAGACGTTTTTTTTCTCTTTTCAAAACCTGGAAGATATGGTATGATACCGATAGAGTTTAAAAAGGAGACGTATGACCATATGGACATGAAACGAGTGTTTTTGAAGTTAAGCGGTGAAGCACTTGCCGGACCGAAAAAAACCGGTTTTGACGAAGATACAGTCAAAGAGGTTGCTAGACAGGTGAAGATTTCCGTTGATGCAGGTGTACAGGTCGGCATCGTCATCGGAGGAGGCAACTTCTGGAGAGGACGCACCAGTGACGCGATCGAGCGTACCAAGGCCGACCAGATCGGTATGCTGGCTACCATCATGAACTGCATTTACGTTTCGGAGATTTTCCGCAACGCAGGCATGAAGACCGAGATCTTGACCCCGTTTGTATGCGGCGCGGTAACGGAGCTTTTCTCTAAAGATAAGGCCAACCGCTATTTTGAGGAAGGCAAGGTAGTCTTCTTTGCAGGCGGCACCGGACATCCGTATTTTTCTACCGATACCGGCATCACCCTGCGTGCGGTCGAGATGGACGCAGACTGTATCCTGCTTGCAAAATCCATCGACGGTGTCTACGACAGCGACCCGGCCAAGAATCCGGATGCAAAGCGTTACGATACCATCAGCATTCAGGAGGTCATCGACAGGAAACTTGCGGTAGTAGACCTGACAGCATCCATCATGTGTCTGGAGCACAAGATGCCAATGGCAGTATTTGATTTAAACGAAAAAGACAGCATTGCAAACGCAATGCAGGGAAAAATAAACGGTACGATCGTGACCGTCGACTAACAGGAGGAAACTATGCAGGAACACTTAAAGTTATACGAGGACAAAATGGAGAAATCCCTGGACGTGCTGCTTGACGAGTACGCATCCATCCGCGCAGGCCGTGCAAACCCGCATGTACTGGACCGCTTACGCATTGATTATTACGGAACCCCGACCCCGATCCAGCAGGTCGGCAACGTAACCGTTCCGGAAGCACGCATGATCGTGATCCAGCCGTGGGAGAAGAGCCTGTTAAAAGAGATTGAGAAAGCAATCCTGGTTTCCGATCTGGGCATCAACCCGACCAACGACGGCAACGTGATCCGCCTGGTATTCCCGGAGCTGACCGAGGAGCGCCGTAAAGATCTTGCAAAGGATGTTAAGAAAAAAGGCGAGGGCGCTAAGGTTGCGGTCCGCAACATCCGCCGCGATGCTATGGACAGTATCAAGAAAATGGAAAAAGCAGGAGACATCTCTGAGGACGATTTAAAGCAGGGTGAAGAGAAAATCCAGAAAATCACCGACAAGATGATCGAAAAAGTGGACAAGGCCATTGAGACAAAGACCAAGGAGATCATGACTGTCTAGTCCCTGGGATTGAATGAGCGTAAAGAGGGGAAGAGCGATCTTCCCCCTTTTCATTGTTTCACAGAAAATCGCATCCCGTGAAACTTCTTTGCTATGCATATCGAACAGGCACCAAAGATACGCCTGACGATTCTGAAGATATGGAGGAATAGAAATGTCTGAACAATTAGATGGAATGGTCATCCCGAAGCATGTGGCCATGATTCTGGACGGCAACGGCCGCTGGGCAAAAAAACGCGGCCTGCCGCGTTCCATGGGCCACAGGGAGGGCTGCGTAACGGTAGAGAAGACCGTTGAGATTGCTGCCCGCCTGGGAATTGAATACTTAACCGTATATGGTTTTTCTACCGAGAACTGGAAGCGTTCCGCAGAAGAGGTGGGTGCGCTGATGCAGCTGTTCCGCTTCTATATGGTCCGTCTGCTGAAGGTGGCTTCCGCAAACAATGTCCGCGTGAAAATGATCGGAGACCGCACCCGCTTTGACCAGGATATCATTGACGGTATTAACCGTCTGGAATCTGAGACAAAAGACAATACCGGCCTGACCTTTGTCATTGCCGTAAACTACGGCGGCCGGGACGAGATTACCCGCGCCATGAAAAAACTGGCTGCGGACTGTGCGGCCGGAAAGCAGGATCCGGAGGAGATTACCGAGCAGGTTGTGGCCTCCTATCTTGATACTGCCGGTATGCCGGATCCGGATCTTCTGATCCGTACCAGCGGCGAGATCCGCCTGTCCAACTATCTCTTGTGGCAGCTTGCCTACACAGAAATTTATGTGACCGACTGCCTGTGGCCGGATTTTGATCAGGAAGAGCTGGAGAAGGCGATCATGGCCTACAACCGGCGTGACCGCCGCTATGGCGGAGTGAAGCAGGCATAAAAGGAGGGGACCGGATGTTTACAAAACGGCTGGTAAGCGGTATTATTCTCGTTATTCTTGCTATTATAATAGTGGGAAAGGGCGGAGCCCTGCTGTATGGTGTTACAGCGCTGATCTCCCTGATCGGCCTGTTTGAGCTGTACCGGGTGCTGAAAATCGAAAAAAACGCGATGGGTGTGGTGGGATATCTCACGGCGCTTTCCTATTATGGACTGGTCTGGTTTGACGGCCATCACTATGTAACCCTGATGGCGATTGCGGCTCTCATGGTTATGATGGCAATCTATGTCTTTACCTTTCCGAAGTACCGGACAGAAGAGGTGGCAGAGTCCTTTTTTGGCGTGTTTTATGTGGCGGTGATGCTGTCCTATCTGTATCAGGTCCGCGCCATGGGCGACGGAAGGTATCTGGTATGGCTGATCTTCTTAAGCTCCTGGGGCTGCGACACCAGTGCCTACTGTGTTGGCATGCTGCTCGGGAAGCATAAGCTTGCGCCCGTATTAAGTCCGAAGAAATCCGTGGAAGGTGCTGTGGGCGGCGTAGCCGGCGCGGCGCTTCTGGGCTTTTTATTTGCAACGGTATTTGGCGGAAAGATGACGGAGCTTATGTATCCGCGTCTGGCCTGCACCCTGGCCTGTGCCATTGCGGCTGTCATCTCCCAGATCGGCGACCTGGCGGCATCCGCGATCAAGCGCAACCACGACATCAAGGATTACGGCAACCTGATCCCGGGACACGGAGGAATCCTGGACCGTTTTGACAGCATGCTGTTTACGGCTCCGGCAATCTATTTTGCCCTGCTGTTTCTGCCGTAGTATAAATGAGGAGAGTACAAATGAAACGTATTGCGATTTTAGGTTCTACCGGCTCCATTGGCACGCAGACCCTGGAGGTTGTAGAAAATAATCAGGATATTCAGGTAACAGCCCTGGCAGCCGGAAGCAACATCAGACTGCTGGAAGAGCAGATCCGCAAATTCCATCCAACATTAGCCTGTGTCTGGGATGAAAAGAAAGCTGCGGAGCTGAGAACAAACATCGCGGATCTTTCCGTAAAGGTAGTGAGCGGCATGGACGGCCTGTTAGAGGTGGCGGTACAGCCGGAGGCAGAAATCCTGGTCACTGCCATTGTCGGCATGATCGGCATCCGTCCGACCATCGCGGCTATGAAGGCTGGAAAGAACATTGCATTGGCAAACAAGGAGACTCTGGTCACTGCCGGACACATCATCATGCCGCTGGCAAAAGAGGTGGGCGTGAAGATCCTTCCGGTAGACAGTGAACACAGCGCCATCTTCCAGAGCTTAAACGGTGAGGATAAAAGAGCCATTGACAAGATCCTGTTAACAGCCTCCGGCGGTCCGTTCCGCGGCTGGACAAAAGAGCAGCTGGCAGGTGTGCGGCCGGAGGATGCGTTAAAGCATCCGAACTGGACGATGGGACGCAAGATCACCATCGATTCCTCCACCATGGTCAACAAGGGACTGGAGGTCATGGAAGCCCGCTGGCTTTTCGGTGTGGAGATGGACCAGGTACAGGTTGTGGTACAGCCCCAGAGTGTCATCCATTCCATGGTGCAGTTTGCGGACGGCGCAGTCATTGCCCAGCTTGGCACTCCGGATATGAAGCTGCCGATCCAGTATGCGCTCTATTACCCGGAACGAAGATTTTTGCCGGGAGAGCGTCTGGATTTCGCGAAACTGGGAAGCATTACTTTTGAAGACCCGGATATGGAAGTATTCCGCGGCTTAAAGCTGGCTTACCGGGCCGGAAAGCGCGGAGGCTCCCTGCCGACGGTCTACAACGCGGCCAATGAGTACGCGGTAGGAAAGTTCTTAAACCGTGAGATTTCCAATCTGACCATCATCGATATGATCGAGGGTGCCATGGAGCATCACAAGGTTGTAGAAAACCCGGATGTAGACGCGATCCTTGCAGCTGAGCGGGAAACCTATGAATATATAGAAAGCAGGTGGTAGTGTGCTGAATATTCTTGCAGCAGTGCTGCTGTTTGGATTTATTGTACTGGTGCACGAATTCGGACATTTTCTGCTGGCGAAATGCAGCGGAATCGGAGTTGTGGAATTTTCTGTGGGTATGGGGCCGCGCATTTTCAGTGTGGAAAAAGGTGAGACCCGGTATTCTATCAAGGCGCTGCCTTTTGGCGGTTCCTGCATGATGGTGGGAGAGGATGCGGAAAACCCGGATCCGAAGGCCTTTAACAATAAGCCGGTGTTATCCCGCATCGCGGTCATTGCGGCAGGACCGGTATTCAACTTTATCCTGGCATTTCTGTTTGCCATGCTCATTGTGGCGCAGATCGGCCACGACGCGCCGGTACTGACCGGTGTCATGGAGAAAAGCCCGGCCGAGGAGGCAGGACTTCAGGCAGGAGACTGCATCACAAAAATCAACGGACGCCACATCACGGCGTACCGGGATATCATGCTGTATACCTTTTCCCATCCGGGACAGGAGATGAAGGTCTCCTTCACGAGACCGGCGAAAGAGGGTACGGCAGAAAGCGATGGCGCGACCAGCGGATTTGTTACGCTGACCCCGCGCTTCAGTGAGGAATACCAGTCCTATATGATGGGCGTGCAGTTTGGCGGATACCAGAAGATTCATGGAATTGGGCAGCTGCTTCATTACAGTGCCTATGAGGTAAAGTACTGTGTCACTTCTACTATCGACAGCCTGGGCATGCTGTTCCGGCATCAGATCCGTGCGGACGAGGCTGTGACCGGACCGGTGGGTATCGTCAATATGGTTGGCGAGACCGTCCAGGAAAGCCGCCAGATCAGTGCCCGCGCGGTCGTGCTTACGCTGGCCAACTGGGTACTGCTGTTAAGCTCCAGCCTTGGCATCATGAATCTGCTGCCGATTCCGGCACTGGACGGCGGTCGCCTGGTGTTTCTGCTCATCGAGCTGGTGCGGGGAAAGCCAGTGGACCCGGAAAAAGAGGGCATGGTGCATATGGCCGGCATGGCGGTGCTAATGGCACTGATGGTGCTGGTATTATTTAACGACATCCGCAATCTGATGTAAAACAGGAGCGGACTGGAAGGCTGCGGAATGTGTCGGTGACACGTTTCAGGCGGCAATATTGCTGATAAAAGAAGAAGGGGAAGAGCATATGGAACGGAGAATGACAAAGGAGATCCGGATCGGGAACCGGAAGATCGGCGGTGGAAACCCGATCCTGATCCAGTCAATGTGCAACACCAAAACGGAGGATGCCGCGGCAACCGTGGCACAGATTTTAAAGCTGGAGCAGGCAGGCTGCGACATTATCCGTGTGGCGGTGCCGACCATGGAAGCTGCAGAAAGCCTGAAGGCCATCAAACGCCAGATCCACATTCCGCTGGTGGCAGACATTCATTTTGATTACCGTCTGGCTATCGCGGCCATGGAATGTGGCGCAGACAAGATCCGCATCAATCCAGGCAATATCGGAAGCGCAGAGCGGGTGCAGGCTGTAGTGGACAAAGCAAAAGAGTACGGTGTGCCGATCCGTGTTGGTGTCAACAGTGGTTCCCTGGAAAAGCCGCTCATTGAGAAGTATGGCGGCGTGACCGCAGAGGGCATTGTGGAGAGCGCACTGGAGAAGGTAACCATGATCGAGCAGATGGGCTATGACAACCTGGTCATCAGCATCAAGTCCTCCGACGTTCTCATGTGTGTGAAAGCCCATGAGCTTATCAGCAAAAAAACGGATTATCCGCTTCATGTAGGCATTACCGAGTCCGGAACCCTGACCTCCGGCAACATCAAGTCTGCGGTAGGACTTGGTATTATTCTGCATGAAGGAATCGGTGATACCATCCGTGTATCCTTAACGGGAGATCCGGTGGAGGAGATCAAATCCGCAAAGCTGATCTTAAAAACACTGGGACTTCGTAAGGGCGGTGTGGAAGTGGTATCCTGTCCGACCTGCGGAAGAACCAAAATCGATCTCATCGGCCTGGCGAACCAGGTGGAAAACATGGTAACAGAATTTGATCAGCTTGACGTGAAGGTGGCCGTGATGGGCTGCGTGGTCAACGGACCGGGCGAGGCAAAAGAAGCGGATCTTGGCATCGCGGGCGGCTGCGGCGAGGGACTTCTGATCCGAAAAGGAGAAGTCATCCGCAAACTGCCGGAGGATGAGCTTCTTTCTGCCCTTCACGCAGAGCTTGTGGCACTTGCGAAGGAACAGGGGAAGTTGTAATACATGAAAGCATTTTTGGAAGTATTTCCGGGATTACATATGACAGACCAGATGCAGGAGCTTTTAACCCTGGTAAGCGTGGACCGTGTGTCCATGACCAGGGATAGAAGCTCTCTTCGTGTTTATATCATAAGTCCCCGTCTGATAGATAAACGCAACATCTGGTCGCTGGAAAAGGGAATCAGAGAGCAGCTATTTCCGGGAAAGCAGATCCAGATCCATATTTTTGAGAAATATACGCTGTCTGAGCAGTATACACCGGAAAAACTGCTGACTGCCTACCGGGACAGCTTACAGGCAGAATTAAAGGAATACAGCATTGTAGAGTATTCCATTTTCCGAAAAGGAACGTGCACCTTCCCGAAGCCGGATCTTCTGCATATGACGGTGGAGGATACCATGGTGAACCGGGACAAGGCTGGGGAGTTAAAGCGCGTGCTGGAGAAGGTTTTCCATGAGCGCTGCGGACTGCCGGTGGAGGTGGAGTATGAATATGTACCTCCGGTCCGTGCCAAAGCGTCCATTCAGAGAGAATTACAGGCACAGCAGGAAGCAGAGCGCATGACGGCGAAGGTGGCGGCAGTGCTGGGACTGAGCGAGGCCACCGGAACGGATGGTGCCTTCGCGGATGCCGGAGATGGAACTGGCTCGCAAAGCGGCGCTGGTTTTGGCAATAAGCAAAATGTCGTTCATGGCGGTGGTGCCGGGGCAGCTGCTTTGGCAGGCGGCCAGAAGAAGGGAAGTGGAAAGTCTGGCGGTGCCGAAAAAGCCGGTACTGCTGCGAAAACAGGCGGAAATGCTCAGAGTGGATTTACCGGCGGCGAGGCCAAACCTGGGCAGCTGCGTTCCGGAGGCAAAAAGGAGTTTAAGAAGAATGACTGGAGCTCCGGCGGCTATCGTAAGAAATCCGACAATCCGGATGTGCTGTTCGGACGTGACTTTGAGGATGACTTTACCACCATTGAAAAAATTGAAGGTGAGATGGGTGAGGTAACGGTGCGCGGTAAAATTCTGGATAAAGACAGCCGGGAACTGCGCAGTGGAAAGACCATCATCATCTTCCATATTACTGATTTTACCGATACGATCACGGTCAAGGTCTTTGCGAATGAAGACACACTGGAGGACTTAAATGCTGCTATTAAGCCTGGAACCTTCATCCGGCTCTGCGGTATGACTACCATTGACCGGTTTGACGGTGAACTGACTATCGGTTCGGTGCGCGGCATCAAAAAGGCGGAGGATTTCACCAGCAAGCGTATGGATCACAGCCCGGTAAAGCGCGTGGAGCTCCACTGTCATACCAAGATGAGCGATATGGATGGCGTTTCTGATGTGGCGAGCATCATCAAGAAGGCTAAGGAATGGGGTATGGAGGCTCTGGCCGTCACGGATCATGGCTGTGTGCAGGCCTTCACGGAGGCAAGCCACGCCCTGGATAAAAATGATCCGTTCAAGATGCTCTATGGCGTGGAGGGATACCTGGTGGATGACATGAAGGACCTGGTAGAGAACCCGAAGGGCCAGACCTTCGCGGATTCCTTTGTGGTCTTTGATATTGAGACCACCGGTTTCAGCCCGGAAAAGAACAAGATCATTGAGATCGGTGCGGTCAAGGTGGAGAAGGGTGTCATTACTGACAAATTCAGTACCTTTGTCAACCCCGATGTACCGATTCCCTTTGAGATTGAGCAGCTGACGGGCATCAACGACAACATGGTGCTTCCGGCACCGAAGATTGACGTGATCCTGCCGCAGTTTCTTAAATTCTGTGAGGGCTGCAGCCTGGTGGCCCACAACGCCTCCTTTGATGTAAGCTTTATTTCTCAGAATGCGGCGCTTTTAGGGCTTCCCTTTGATCCAACGGTTCTGGATACGGTGGCACTGGCAAGACATCTGCTTCCGAACCTAAACCGTTTTAAGCTGGATACGGTGGCAAAGGCTCTGAATATTTCGCTGGAGAACCATCACCGGGCGGTGGATGACGCGGGCTGTACGGCAGAGATTTTTGTAAAATTCATTGAGATGTTAAAGGAGCGCGGCGTGGAAGATCTGGCGCAGCTCAACAGCGTGAGTACGCTGAGCGCGGACATGATCAGGAAGCTGCCGACGAACCACATCATTATCATCGCGAAAAATGAGATTGGACGCATCAACCTGTACCGGCTGGTATCCTGGTCCCATATTGATTACTTTGCGAAACGTCCCCGGATTCCCAAGAGTGTGTTAAACCAGTACCGGGAGGGACTGCTCATCGGTTCCGCCTGTGAGGCGGGGGAACTGTACCAGGCGCTGCTTCGGGGCCTGCCGGAGGCAGATATCATCAAGATCGCGAATTTCTATGATTTCCTGGAGATTCAGCCGCTGGGGAATAACGCATTCATGCTGCGGGATGAAAAGAGTCCGGTGAAAACGGAAGAAGATCTGAAAGATTTAAACCGCCGCATCGTGAAGCTGGGTGAGACACTGAATAAACCAGTCTGCGGAACCTGCGATGTACATTTTTTAAATCCGGAGGATGAGGTATACCGTCGTATCCTGATGGCTGGTCAGGGCTTCTCCGACGCGGACCAGCAGGCACCGCTGTACCTGCGTACCACGGAAGAAATGCTAAAAGAGTTTGCCTATCTTGGCCCGGACAAGGCAGAGGAGGTTGTTATCACCAACACCCGCATGATCGCGGATATGTGCGAGAAAATCTCGCCGGTACGTCCGGATAAGTGTCCGCCGGTCATTGAAAATTCCGATGAGACTCTGCGCAAGATCTGTTACGATCAGGCCCATGAGATGTACGGTGAGGACCTGCCGGGAATCGTTTCGGCGCGTCTGGAGAAGGAGTTAAACTCCATTATTTCCAACGGATTCGCTGTAATGTATATCATTGCCCAGAAGCTGGTCTGGAAGTCCAATGAGGACGGTTACCTGGTAGGCTCCCGAGGTTCGGTAGGTTCCTCCTTCGTGGCCAATATGGCGGGTATTACGGAGGTAAACTCCTTAAGCCCGCATTATCTGTGCCCGAAATGCCACTACTCGGATTTTGATTCTGAAGACGTAAAGAAATTCTCCGGTATGGCGGGCTGCGATATGCCGGATATGCGCTGTCCGAAGTGCGGTGCCATGATGACGAAGCAGGGATTTGATATCCCGTTTGAGACCTTCCTGGGATTTAAAGGAGATAAGGAGCCGGATATCGACTTAAACTTCTCTGGCGAGTACCAGAGTAAGGCCCACGATTACACGGAGGTTATCTTCGGAAAGGGGCAGACATTCCGTGCGGGAACCATTGGTACTTTGGCGGATAAAACCGCGTTTGGTTTTGTAAAGCGTTACTATGAGGAGCGCGGCATCCACAAGAGAAACTGTGAGATCGACCGTATTGTGCAGGGCTGTGTAGGCGTGCGCCGTACCACCGGACAGCATCCGGGCGGTATTGTAGTGCTGCCGATCGGAGAGGAAATCTACTCCTTTACCCCGGTGCAGCGTCCGGCAAATGATATGACGACCTCCACGGTAACGACGCATTTCGATTACCACTCCATTGACCATAACCTGTTAAAGCTGGATATCCTGGGACATCAGGACCCGACTATGATCCGCATGCTGCAGGATCTGACCGGTCTGGATCCGGTAAAGGACATTCCGCTGGATTCACCGGAGGTGATGTCCCTGTTTCAGAACACCTCCGCCCTTGGCATTACGCCGGATGACATTGGCGGCTGCAAGCTGGGAGCCCTTGGCATTCCGGAGTTCGGTACCGATTTCGCGATGCAGATGTTAATTGACGCCCAGCCAAAATACTTTTCTGACCTGGTCCGCATTGCCGGACTGGCGCATGGTACGGATGTATGGCTTGGCAACGCAAAAGACCTCATCTTAAGCGGGCAGGCTACCATTCAGACCGCCATCTGCTGTCGAGACGATATCATGGTATATCTGATCCAGATGGGACTAGAGGAAGGCCTTTCCTTCACCATCATGGAGAGTGTGCGAAAGGGCAAGGGCTTAAAGCCGGACTGGATCGAGGAAATGAAGAAGCACGATGTGCCCCAGTGGTACATTGATTCCTGCTTAAAGATCAAGTACATGTTCCCGAAGGCCCACGCGGCAGCCTACGTTATGATGGCATGGCGTGTGGCGTACTGCAAGGTGTTCTATCCGCTGGCCTATTATGCGGCCTTCTTCAGTATCCGCGCCAACGGCTTTTCCTATGAACTGATGTGCCTGGGCCGGGACAAGCTGGAGTATCATCTGGCGGACTTTAAGAAGCGTTCGGACTCCCTGTCCAAGGCAGAGCAGGATACCCTGCGCGATATGCGTATCGTACAGGAGATGTATGCCCGGGGCTATGATTTCATGCCAATTGATATTTACCGGGCCCAGGCAGACCGCTTTCAGGTAATTGACGGCAAGCTGATGCCGTCCTTAAGCAGTATTGCCGGACTGGGTCTGAACGCGGCAGAGGGCGTGGTATACGCGGCCAAGGACGGCCCATTCCTTTCCAGGGAAGACTTCCGTGCCCGCACTAAGGTCAGCAAGACCATCTGTGACCTGATGAGTGACCTGGGGCTTCTGGGGGATCTTCCAGAGAGCAACCAGCTGTCACTGTTTGATTTCTAAAGGATTGCCGGTCCTCTTTCAGGTACAGGTGTCTTGGATCCGGCAACATTTTTCGACAGAATACGCAAAAAGGATTTACAACGAGAGGACTCTCTGGTTATAATAAATCAGTTAATGTTTTGTGGGAATCAGAATTAAGAGGGATGTTTAGGTCCCGGAATATGAATAAAGGGAAAGTGAGAAACAAAAGATGGGAATTGCAGTGATCGGTGCTGTATTTATGGATTTGAAGGGATATTCCACATCCCCGTACATCCCCTCCGGGCGTAATGCCGGAATTATTGTACAGAACCACGGCGGAGTGTCCAGAAATGTAGCGGAGGATATCGCAAATGTGGAACTGAAGCCGACCTTTGTAAGTCTGGTAGATGACAACTCCATGGGCGAGGACATTATCCGCAAGCTGGACCGCCATAAAGTCAATACGAAGTACATCCGCAGACTGCCGGATGGCATGGGTACCTGGCTGGCCGTATTTGATCATAAGGGTGATGTGGTGGCATCGGTATCCAAACGCCCGGATCTGGCACCTATCGGTGATATTTTGGACCAGCAGGGCGATGAAATCTTCAAGGATGCGGACAGCATTGCGGTGGAGATCGACATCGACAAGGAAATCATCAAAAAGATTTTCTACTATGCAGAGAAATACCAGAAAGATGTATATGCACTGGTGTCCAATATGACCATTGCGGTGGAGCGCAGGGATTTCTTGAGAAAGACCTCCTGCTTTGTCTGCAATCAGCAGGAGGCAGGCATTCTGTTCTCCGAGGACTATGAAAACAAGACCCCGCAGGAGATGGCAGATATTCTGGCTGACCGCATCAAATCCGCGCGGATTTCCCGTATGGTGGTGACCATGGGTGAACACGGCGCGGTTTACGCGGATAGCGAAGGAAACCGCGGAGCGGTTCCGGCTCTGAAGGTCGATGTGGTGGACACCACCGGAGCAGGAGACGCTTTCTTTGCGGGAGTCTGCATGGGACTGACTTATGGAAAAACCATGGAGGAGGCCTGCAAGATCGGAACTCGTCTGTCCTCTACGGTTATTACAACGTCAGAGAACATCTGCCCACGGTTTATGCCGGAAGAGTTTGGGCTGAAACCGGTTCAGGATTAAGCGAGAAAAATTTACGCAGTGGAAGATCATTCCACTGCAAAATGATACGGAAGGGAAATGAACATGGAGAGCATCATAATCGGAATTGCCGGCGGATCCGGCTCAGGTAAGTCTACCTTTACAAACAGAATCAAAGCTTATTTTGG
>ERZ779842.1826-NODE-1826-length-16303-cov-3.537728_pt1 | contig 16303 bp, 12 predicted proteins | sample MGYA00511095_ERZ779842 | MGnify/ENA primary metagenome ERZ779842 (study PRJEB29588, sample SAMEA2154036) | human gut metagenome | biome: human gut; feature: human-associated habitat; material: faeces | place: Denmark | collected 2008/2010 ... | reverse complement strand
AAGAAAATACCGATTTTATATTCACTAAGGTAAGTAAAAAGTTTCTTCATGGTACCTTTGAAGTCTTTTGCCTTCTCGCCGGTTCCCATTCTTCCATGTCCACCGCCCATAGGTCCTCTTCTTCTTGGCTGATTACTCATACTATGCTTCCTCCTTTCCGTCATTTTCGTTATTTAAGTCTCTCGCAAGCTCTGCTTCAGAAAGCTGCGATGACGCAATCTGATAATATGCATCACAGGATTTCAGAAGCTCTTTGTGTGTTCCGATTCCCGCAATCTTTCCATCATCCAGCACAATGATCTGCTCCGCATGTAAAATGGTGCTGATTCGCTGTGCTACAATGATCACTGTGCTGTCCTGTGTCTTTTCTTTCAATGCAGCACGAAGGGTTACGTCTGTCTTATAATCCAGTGCTGAAAAACTGTCATCAAAAATATAAACTTTTGGTTTCTTTGCAATCGCACGTGCGATAGAAAGACGCTGCTTCTGACCGCCGGATACGTTGGAACCGCCCTGTGCGATCGGACTTTCGTATTTTTTATGTTTTTCTTCGATAAATTCGGTTGCCTGTGCGATTTCTGCGGCTTCCTTCATCTCGGCTTCGGATCCATCCGGATTGCCATACAGAATATTGGACTCGATTGTTCCTGAGAAAAGTACACCTTTCTGTGGAACGTATCCAAGTTCATCCCGCAGATCATGCTGGGAAATGGTACGAATATCTTTTCCATCCAATGTGATCGTACCTTCTGTTACATCATAAAATCTTGGGATCAGGTTGATCATCGTAGATTTACCACTACCGGTACTTCCGATGATCGCCGTTGTCTGTCCCGGTTTTGCTGTAAAGCTGATATCATGAAGTACGTCTTCTTCTGCTCCCGGATAACGGAAGGATACGTGGTCAAATTTTACTTCGCCTTTTCTGGATTCTTCCAGTTTTTCCGGTGTTTTCGGATCTTCGATCGCTGTCCTGCTTGTCAGGATCTCATCCACACGGTCTGCTGCAACAGCTGCTCTTGGAAGCATAATAGAAATCATACAGATCATAAGGAAGGACATGATGATCTGCATTGTATACTGGATAAATGCCATCATATCACCAACCTGCATCTGCCCGTCACTGACACCATGTGCGCCGCTCCATACGATCAGTATGGTAATTCCGTTCATGATCAGCATCATCATCGGCATCATAAATGTCATGGCACGGTTTACAAATAAATTGGTTCTTGTCAGATCTCTGTTCGCTTTATCAAATCGTTCTTCTTCATGCTTTTCTGTACTGAATGCACGGATAACCGGAAGTCCGGTAAGGATCTCACGGGTAACAAGGTTCAGTCTGTCAACCAGGTTCTGCAGAATCTTAAATTTTGGTATTGCCACAATAAATAATACAGCAACAACCATCACGATCAGGATTACCCCAAGTACGATGATCCATGACATGCTGACATTCGTATGGAGAACCTTGAAAATACCTCCAATTGCCATGATTGGTGCATACATCACCATTCTCAGAAGCATAACTGCAAGCATCTGGATCTGCTGGATATCATTGGTACTTCTTGTGATCAGTGATGCAGTTGAAAACTTGTCAAATTCTGCATTGGAAAATCCAACAACTTTTTTAAATACCTTTCCTCTCAGATCACGTCCCGTACTTGCTGCCACTCTGGAAGCAAGAAGTCCTACGGTAACACTTGCGAGCATTCCAAGAAATGCAAGTGCAAGCATCTTACCGCCAGTTGTTAAAATATATCTGTTCTGGATCTTATCTGTATTCACGCCCAGAACACTGTAGGTTTCTTTAATATATGAAGTTGCTGACTGTTCCAGCATAGTATCCGGCATATCGTCCATTTTTTCTGATATTTTATCAATAACGTCTGCTCTCTGTTCATCCGGTATCATGTTCAGGATCTCAAAGATATCTGCATTTTCGATCTTTTTCACCTGTTCATCAATGTTTTTCTGCATTTCATCCTGCTGCTTCTTGGCAAGCTCCGGATTTGCCGCAAGTGCTGCTTTCTGCTCATCTGTCATCTGGGACTGCATACTCTCTGCCTGCTTTTCTGCCTGCTCTTTTATAGAAGAAATCATGTTTTCTTTCATAGATTCTTCCATCTTCTTTGTTGTATCGCTTCCAGATTCAAATCCATAAGTCAGAAGCATCGGCTTTCCAAGGATGTCAAATACCTTTCCTGACTTTTCTTCATCTTTTTTCACGGAATCCTTCAGAACATAAATTGCTCCATCATACTTATAATCCGAATCGGATTCCTTTTTCTCATATGCATCCAGCACTGTCTGCTGGTCTTCTTCTGCCACAAAAAGCAACAGCTTATTCATCTCTTCCTCTGCGATTGCATCCGGAATCTTCTCATCAATTCCTCCCTGCTGGATTCCGACATTGACAATGTCTGAAGTATAAGAAGGCAATGACAGATCGCAGTACGCCTGAGCGATCAGGATAACAACAATCGCTGCTATAGTTGCTGCATAAGGCTTCAAATGTTTGAATAACTTTCTCATATAGCAATTATTTCCTTTCTTAGTAACTATTTTTATTCCTTAAATGGATTTTTACATGGCATATCACGGAATTCTTTTTCCTGGAAAAGATTGTCACTCATCTGTAAAAGCAGTCTTCTGCACAGTATTTTCTCTTCTGTGCTCATATTCTTCATGAGTGTATCTTCCGTGCTTCGGAGAATCTCATGCATGTTGCCAAGAATCTTCTCTCCTCGTTCTGTCAGATGGATCCTTGTCATCCGCTGGTCTTTTTCGTCCTGCTCTTTTCTAATATATCCGAGCTTTTCCAGTTTCTGAACTGCTACATTCACCGATGGCGGCGTAATATGAATATGATCTGCAAGCTCTCTCTGTGACATCGGTCCTACCATCTGCAATATTGCAAGAATTCCTGCCTGTCCGGCTTTCAGCTCTGTATCCTTCATCTGTTTCGTCACATACCATTTATACATATGTCCGACCTGTGCAAGAAGAAGTTGTACCGGCATATTCTCCCTGGTAAAATCCCCACACTCAAATTTATCCGACTTCACCCTTTCACCTCCCGCAATTTGATTAGATATCTATTCATTAGAAGTCTAATCGTTATTTTATGCGTATCACACACATAAGTCAACATTTATTCTCAATAATTTATATTTTTATAATATTTTTCACAAACAAATAATTAAATGCCTAACTATTATTTTCTCATATTAAAACACTACGAAAAGCAAAAAAGGACTCTTCTGCCATTTTCTGTGCAAAAAAGTCCTTATCATTTACCATATCTGCCTTACCTGTAAAGCTTTATTCAATTTTTCACAAATTACATATCTTGCAGGAATGCCTTCACATTTTCCTCTTTTGTCGCCCAGGAAGTGCATAATCGGATCACACTATGGGTCTCATCGTACCTTTCCTGATAAGTTACGCCATATTTTTGACGGATTTCCTGCAATTTGGCATCTTCCACAATAATGAACTGCTGGTTGGTATCGCTGTCCATGAAGAATTCATATCCTTTTTCTTTCAGTCCGTCTTTCAAAAGCATTGCCATATCAATCGCATGTTTGGAGATTTCAAAATAAAGACCATCTTTAAAAAGCTCCAGGAACTGAACGCCAAGCAGTCTTCCTTTTGCAAGCATTCCACCTTTTTGTTTAATGCAGTAACGAAAATCTTGCTTTAGACATGGATTTGTGATTACCACAGCTTCTCCGAACAATGCACCGACCTTTGTTCCTCCAATATAGAATACATCACAACACTTTGCAATATCCGGAAGTGTCACATCGGTTCCCGGTGCCATCAGCCCATACCCCATTCTTGCCCCATCCAGGAAAAGATAAAGTCCACATTCCTTACATACAGTAGAAATATTTTCAAGTTCATTCTTTGTATACAATGTTCCTACCTCTGTCGGATGTGAAATATAAACCATCTTTGGCTGTACAATATGTTCACGAGACTCATCACTCCAGTGCAGGTCGTAATATTCCTTGATCTGCTGTCCTGTAATTTTTCCTTCCTTTGAAGGAAGTGCCAGAACCTTGTGTCCGGTCGCTTCTACAGCCCCGGTCTCATGGACATTGATATGTCCGCTATCTGCACAGATCACTCCCTGGAACGGGCGTAAAATAGAAGAAATTACCGTAAAGTTCGTCTGTGTACCTCCCACCAGAAAATGCACATCTGCATCTGGTGCATCGCATACTTTTTTGATGGCTTCTCTTGCAGCTTCACAGTATGGATCTTCCCCATATCCTACTGTCTGCTCCATATTGGTCTCGGCAAGCTTCTCGATAATTCTCGGATGTGCCCCTTCTGTGTAATCGCTAGTAAACAAAATCATTTCAACATACCCTCTACTTTCTCTTTTAATTCTTTTGTAGCCTGCTCAATATCCGGCTGTCCGAAAACTGCACTGATCACGGCAACTCCGCAGATTCCGTTTCCGGCAAGCTCTGTCACATTCTCTCCCGTGATTCCCCCAATTGCCACAACCGGAATGTCCACCGTCTCGCAGATTTCCTTTAAAACCTTATGATCCAGCTTTGTTGCATCTGCCTTTGATGTCGTGCCAAAGACTGCACCGACTCCCAGATAATCGGCTCCATGTGCCTGCGCCTTTAGCGCCTGCTCGACCGTCTTTGCCGTAACACCGATGATCTTGTCCTCGCCCAGTGTTTTCCGCACATCAAGAGCTTCCATATCGCTCTGCCCCACATGCACACCATCGGCATCTACCTTCTTTGCAATCTCTACATTGTCATTGATCACAAATGGTACATGGTAGGATTTGCAGAGTCTGACAATCTCTTTTGCTTCTGCCAGGAACTCTTCCTCACCCAGATTTTTTTCCCTGAGCTGGATAAATGTAGCCCCACCTTTCAGCGCTTTTTCCACCTGGCTGTACAGGCTTTCTCCATTCAGCCAGTGGCGGTCTGTTACCGCATACAGAACCATATCTTTCTTATCTAATCTCATATTTTGCACCTTCTTCCAATTCTTTTCCTTCCATATTATAAATCGCATCGATGATCCGATTACGGTAGGTTGCGTTTCCATCTCCCGGCTGCATATATTTCCAGCCAGTCTCACCGGCAAGCCCCATGGCACAGACCGCTGCTGCCGCTGCTTCCAGATTATTCTCCGGATTCGCCGCAAGGAATGCCGTCATCATCCCGGAAAGCTGACACCCGGTTCCGGTGATCCGTCCCATCTCCGGACGACCGTTCCGGATCACAAAGCACCTCTTTGCATCACTTACAAGGTCTATTCCTCCAGTCACAGCAATCACGGAACCTGTCCTTCTGGAAAAATCCTTTATAAACGGAATCATTTTCTCCAGATTCTGCTCCGTCAGTGTATCTGCCTCGTCTGCATCCACACCACTCGTTGTACCATGTCCTGCTGCTAAGGTCTTGATCTCAGAAATATTTCCCCGGATCACATCAAACTGAATATCACGTATCAGATTCAGTGCCGCCTCTGTTCGGAACGAACTCGATCCTGCTCCAACCGGATCTAACAGTACTTTATGATACAGTTCATTGGATTTCTTTCCTGCTTTTTGCATGCTTTCAATCTTACGCGGATTCAGCATTCCCATATTGATATTCAGTCCCTGACAGATGGATGTGATTTCTTCAATATCAGTCGGCTCATCCGACATAATCGGACTTGCACCGCAGGCAAGAACCATATTTGCCACATCATTGATCGTCACATAATTGGTGATATTGTGTATCAGTGGTGCTTTTTTTCGTACTTCATCCAGATAGTTTCCAAGCATTCTTTTCCTCCGGTAAATCAAATTATTTCTTATATCTTTAAAATTGTCTCTATAATTATAAAAAGACAGATATATGTCTGCCTTTCTTCTTTTCACTATTTCTTATTATACTCTTGATTTTCTGAAATGCAATCTGCATTTACCTGAAACATATGTCATTTCCATTCTCATCCCTGTATCCGGCAGATTTATAAAAGACTTCTCCAGATAACAACCGGGGCAGATGCTTTTTCACATCCGCCCCGGCTTCTTATTCACATGTTCACATGGATTTCAATATTCTATTTGCTTTCTGCTGCTTTCTTGCTCATCTCCGGTTTTACAATGAAGATTACCAAAAGAAGTCCAATCAGAGTAACGACTGCTGCTGTCCAGAATACAGATTTTACACCATTCTGGATCAGTGCTACATTGGTCGGATCAGCTGATGTACTTGCATTATATGCGACTGCAAATACTGCAACTGCAATTGTTCCTGAAAGTGAGTTTGCGAAGTTAACCAGAGAAGTTCCGATTCCCATATCTTCCGGTGCCAGCATTGCCTGTGCTGTTGGCGTAATGGATACAGCACGGAAGCTTTCAGCAATACCTGTAACTGCAAGTGCTACAAAATAAATCATGATCGAAGCACCTGAATTTGTTACCAACGCCATCACAGCCATCGGGATCATTGCAAGACTTGTACCAATTACCATTGCTTTCCATGCATTGGCAGCTTTCTTTCCTACCCATGCACCTGCGATAGTAGGAAGAATGATTGTAATCAGTGTACGAGGCATCTGCAGTGCACCTGCTGCACTCGTGGATGCTCCCATAACCTGCATGGCACCGATCGGTGCATAATAGTTCATGGCATTCTGATAGAAATAGCAGATAAATCCTACAATAAGGAGTACTGTGTAGTTTTTATTTTTAAATAATTTCATTGGAATCAACGGCTCTGCAGCTTTATTTTCAATCTTAACAAGTGCAATAAGAGCAATGATACCAATTACAAGACCTGCAAGAATCATTGGATTTGTCCATCCCATAGAAGATCCAAAGTTCAGTGCAAGCAGAATTCCGCAAAGTGATACGATGAGTGCGATCATTCCCGGAACATCAATCGTAACCTTTCCTTCTCTTTTCTGATTCGGCATGTTCATTCCGATCAGTACTATACCAAGAATAAGTGGAATTGCCGGCATAAGGATTGCCACAGTCAATAATCCCATATCTGTTAAAATACCTGCGATGATACTTCCTCCAAATCCACCAACAGCGATTGCGGTTGCAAGCATACCCATTGCCTTTGGTACATCTTTTCTTTCATTGATAAGACCTGCGATAATGTATGGTGCTGCTGTAAATGCGCCCTGTGCAAGACTGACAATCAGTCTGAGGATCATCAGTGGAATCAGAGATCTCACAAATGCAAATGCAAAACCTGCAAGTGCACAGATAATTCCAGGAATCACTACAATGTTTCTTCTACCAATAAGGTCACCTAATTTTCCTCCGATCGGAGTCATAATCGATACACCGATCGCACCTACGATAGAGAAGAGTCCTACATATCCCATCGCATCAACTTTTTCAAGGATAGGTGCTGTTAACGTTGCAAATACCAGTCCATACATTGCTACAGAAAGCATCATGCAGATACATCCGATCTGAACCAAGTTTTTCTTTGCCTTCGGAAGCGGAATCGCAACCTGTGGCTGTGCCTGAGCCTGCTGTTCTTTACTCATATTCTTTTCCTCCTGTTCCTAAAGAAACCTTTACTCTCTATTTGTTATTTTTAAGCCACTGTGAAGCGCAATGGGCAAGACAAGCTGCTCCGATCGGGCAAACATCTTCATTAAACTGTGCTTTCGGATGATGTGCCGGATACTGTCCTCTTTCATCCAGATATCCTGCTGACAGATACATAAATGTACTTGGAACCTTTTCAGCGATCACTGCGAAATCTTCAGAAGCACTTGCAGAAATTCCCGGATATGGTGTGAGTCCCGGAATTCCAAGCTCCTGCATATATCCAACCACTTCGTCGGTAAGCTTCGGATTGCAGATCAGCGGAGGAACTTCTGAGATCATCTCAATATCAACGGTTCCGTTATATACAGCTGCTGTCTTTTCAGCGACTTCTTTCATTCTGCGGACCAAAAGTTCTCTTGCTTCCGGCTTATTGGTACGGATCGTTCCCTGGAGAACAGCGGTCTCAGGAATGATGTTTGCTGCAGTTCCGCCTGCAAACTGTCCGATTGTAAGTACACAGGAATGTGTCGGATCACTTTCTCTTGCGATCAGTTCCTGCAATGCAAGATGGATATGAACTCCGATGTTGATCGGGTCAACTCCTACATGTGGATAAGCACCATGGGATCCTTTTCCATGGATGGTGATCTTAAATCCATCTACAGAATACATCATCGTATCCTTATCATTGTACATAAAAAGTCCGATTGGCATTTTTCCCGGTGATACATGGTATGCAAGTGCTGCATCAACCGGAGGATTCTCAAGAATACCATTCTCGATCATATTCTTGCTTCCTTCAAAAGTCTCTTCTGCCGGCTGGAACATGAATTTGATAGTTCCTTCCAGTGTATCTTCTTTTTCTTTCAGCATCTTTGCTGCTGTAAGAAGCATTGCAGCGTGGAAATCATGTCCGCATGTATGTGCTTCTTTTCCTGTAGGACATGCAATTTCTTCTGCGCTTTCTGCCGCCATCGGAAGTCCATCCATATCTGCTCTCAGAAGAAGAACCTTTCCCCCTTTGCCGAGTGTAGCTGTTCCCCCGTAGCCACAATCCTTCGGCTCAAGTCCGTATTCTGTCAGCTTTTCCATAACATAAGCTTTGGTCTTTGGAAGATCCAGACCAGTTTCAGCATTTTTGTGGATGTGTCTGCGGTTTGCAATTGTTTCATCCTTTAATTCCAATGCTCTTTCATAGTAATTCATACTAAGCCCTCCTTTAACTTTGTTCCTGCCATTTACATTAAAAATACTGTTCTACTTTTAGAATATTTACAGAATATTTTTATTAGTTTTTGGAATATTTGCAGAATAGTTATCACGATTACATAATACCAACTTCTAAAATTTTAGTCAATAATATTACAGAATATTCTTGATTTTCGTTGTTTTTACCTATTTAATCGTTATTTTTTTAATTTTCAGAATATTATGGTTGATTTATGGAAGATAATTTTATATGATACTTTTTGAGAGGTGAAAGAAAATGAGAAGAAAAATTGTGGCTATTACCAGCCAGTACTTAAAGGAACCTGTCTCGCAGATCGTCTCAGAACTAAAACTAAACTGCGACATCCAGGTGGTTTCCTACAACAAATTTGACACAATATCAGAAGTTTACGATTCTTACGCCGGGGACACTGACGGATTTCTTATCAGTGGTAAGATCGCAAAAGCTGCCATTGAGTCAACTGCGCACGCTTATAACCGTCCGATTGTATCCTTTGAAATTGATACAGCCGGTCTGTACCGTGCTCTTTTGAATCTGCTGATTTCCAACCGGGATCTGGATATGGACCGGATTATTCTGGATTTCCTGATTCCGATCGACGGCGGCTGTACTGCAACCGCTTTCCTTAAGGAGCTGGACATTGATACAGTTCCACCACATATTAACAACTGGACCAAGGCACTGACCCGCACCAGTATCAGTACGATTGAAAATCATGTCCTTTCAGAGCTGATCCGTATGTGGAACAACAATGAAATGGATATGGTTCTCTGTCAGTACAGTAATATCCTGCCGGAGCTTCGTGCGCACGGGATCCCGACAATCTATCCGCTGCCAAGTGTCAGCCATATCCGGGATCTTGCAAATGAACTTCTGTCCACGATCGAGCTGGAGCACATGCGTTCCAACCTTCCGGTTATCATCAATGTATCTCCCCGTAGTTCGACAGATAACACACCGGAAAATATCCAGCAGATCTATGTCTGTATGGAAGATTTCTTTAAAAAGAATCTGATGAATTGTATCCCTCAGGAAGTGGATAATCACTGCAGTGCCCTGACCACTGTGGAAATGCTGCAGCATATTACGCACAATAACAAGGTCTGCGAACTGAATGAATTTCTCACCGGCAAACTGCATTTTGAATGTGCTGTAGGATACGGAATCGGGGCAAATTTTGACAATGCGATCCGTAATTCTGTAAATGCCCGCAAAGAGGCTGTTCAGTTTGGAAAAAGTTTTATCCAGAATGAAAACGGGGATATGATCGGACCCCTTGGTTCATCCGACCGAAGAGTGATCCAGAATCAGTATGTGCAGAATCTTGGAAAGATTGCAAAGCAGTGTAATCTTTCACCGGTTACGATCAAGAAAGTCCTTGCCAGTACGCATGCTGCCGGATCAAATAAAATTACAACGCACGAGCTTGCCGAACGGATGGGAAGTACGGTGAGAAATGCGAACCGGATTATTCAGAATCTGGAAAATGGAGGAGTCGCGAAGCTCGCTTATACGCAGACGACCAATGCGAAGGGGCGACCGGTTAAGGTGTACGAACTTTATTTTAATTTCTAAAGAAATATATTGATTTACAAAAATATAGGTTGTGTCAACATCAGGCAAAAATAATTCCCACCAGATTCTTTGTGCAAACAATTGAATCTGGTGGGAATTATAGAGTATAAAAAACCTCCCGTAACTACTTCCGAGAGGTTTCTACAGGGGATGACAGAATCGAACTGCCGCTAAGAGTTTTGGAGACTCCTGTCATACCATTTGACCAATCCCCTATTTGATTTTATGATCTAAAAAAGACCACTTGTTATTTATATCACAGTGGTCTTTTTTTGTCAATGAATTATTTTAGTTTTTCGCATTTTGGCGGATTTCATCAAGGTGAAGGATTCTCTGGTTGCGGCTTCCGCGGAATTCCAGGGTGAGATCTTTTTCGGCTTCGATGAACTCGCCGTCTACGAGGGTATCGATACAGGCGAGCATCTTGTCAGTGTATTCGGTGTAGACTTTTCCGTCGGGGATGAGGTCTACATCATAGAGATATCCGGTGTAGCACCAGACATTTTTCTCCGGGTAGCTTTCTTTGATCTTTTGCAGGAGTCCGGCAAGCTCTTTCTGGTTCTCCGGCTCGAAGGGTTCTCCGCCGAGGAGGGAAAATCCCTGGATGTATGCGGGTTTTAAGGCTTCCAGGATCTGTGCTTCTACTTCTTTGGTATATGGATTGCCGTAATTAAAATCCCAGGTTTCGGAATTGAAGCATCCTTTGCAATGATGCCGGCAGCCGGATACGAAAAGGCTGACCCTGACGCCGGTTCCATTTGCGATATCGTAATTTTTGATTGTTCCATAATTCATATCTTTATACTTCCCTTTTTCTCATTATAGCAGTACTACTCTGCTGTCCATTCTTACTCTTCTTATCAATTATAGCAAATCACACCTGAAAATCAACTACTATTGTCCTCCGATAAAGTACGATTCCAACCGCTCCGGCGGTCTTTTGACTCCTCCAAATGCTGTGATAAGTGCTGCTATGATTTGTCCGCATACGGTCACCCAAGCAACTGCTTTTTTGTAAAAATAATATTAGCGTTTTACAGCCAGCTCCATTATACTATACTTATAAACACCCAAAATGTGAAAGGTAGATCAATCCAATGACAGGAAAACTATTTTAACTGCCCCCACAAGCAAAGGAGGGATTCTCATGACGAAAAAAGCAACGCCAAAAATTTATTTTATTCTGTTACTTTTGTTTATTCTGCTTACTGGCTGCTCAGACAAAAAGGCATCTGAATCAGCCGTAAGTCCGGAAGCCGAAGCAGTAATTACTGCAATGTTTACTGCGCCAAATGAAGAATTATACTCTCAGGATGCTTCTAATGTAATCGGTGAAAATACTGATGCAAATTCTGATGATGCTTTCGCCAATTCTGAGAAAATTCTTGAGAACTGGAACAAGCTTGTAGGAAAATATTTTGAGAGCGACCGATTAGAATATTTTATTTCAACCTATGGTCAGACCTATCTGTCAGAGGCAGCTTTTAATAATACCAAAATAGCTGTAAAAGATATTTCGCTTGACTCCAAAACAGATGATGCCGAAACTGTTCTTGTGACTTTTAAGATCAATAAAGAAAAAATGGTTGAAAAAATCTATTTTTCTTATGACCAGGATGGTTTGATAAAAGACGTTTATCCAATTAATTTTAAATAATTTATAATAAAGGACACGGCTTCGCCAAGCGAAAGTCGTGTCCTTTATTATATCTTCTCACTATTTTTTCAAAAACATTTCCATCCTTACAGATGCAGTACCCTGTCCTTAATCTCCTGGGTCCTTCCCTGATTCCAGAACTGTGTTCCGATATATCCGCAGGTTCTTCTCGCTACAAAGAGCTTATCCTGATCCCGGTTGCCACAGTTCGGGCATTCCCATACCAGCTTTCCGGTCTCGTCCTCGATGATCTTAATCTCTCCGTCATAGCCGCAGACTTCACAGAAATCACTCTTGGTATTCAGCTCTGCATACATGATATTCTCATAAATGTACTGTAATACGGAAAGTACCGCCGGAATATTGGTCTGCATATTCGGTACTTCGATATAGCTGATCGCCCCACCCGGTGAAAGCTTCTGAAATTCCGATTCAAATTTCAGCTTACTGAATGCATCGATCTCTTCAGTAACATGTACATGATAGCTGTTCGTAATATAGTTCTTATCTGTGACGCCCGGAATGATTCCGAAACGCTTCTGCAGACATTTCGCGAACTTGTATGTGGTAGATTCCATCGGTGTGCCGTATACGGAATAGCTGATATTTTCTGCTTCTTTCCATTCTTTACATTTATCATTCAGGCGCTGCATAACTGCCAGTGCAAATGGCTTCGCCTCCGGATCTGTATGGGATTTGCCAAGCATCCGCATACACATCTCATAAAGTCCTGCATAGCCAAGAGAAATGGTGGAATATCCGTCAAATAACAGCTTGTCAATCGTCTCACCCTTTTTCAGACGGGCAAGTGCCCCGTTCTGCCACAGGATCGGTGCAACATCTGAAACGGTTCCGAGAAGGCGTTCATGTCTGCACCGGAGTGCTCTGTGACAAAGCTCCAGTCTCTCATCCAGGATTTCCCAGAAACGTTCCATATTGCCCTCTGCTGAACATGCCACGTCAACCAGGTTGATCGTTACAACCCCCTGATTGAAACGTCCATAGAACTTATGACTTCCGTCTGCATTTCTCTGGGAATCTTCTACGGTAAGGAATGAGCGGCACCCCATGCACGGATAAACATCTCCGTTTTTCAGTTCTTTCATGATCTTTGCAGAAATATAATCCGGCACCATACGCTTTGCCGTACATTTTGCAGCCAGCTCAGTCAGATACCAGTATTTGGAATCCTCGGTAATATTATCTTCATCCAGTACATAGATCAGCTTCGGGAACGCCGGTGTGATCCATACACCCTTTTCATTCTTAACACCCTGCATACGCTGCTTCATCACTTCTTCGATGATCATCGCAAGGTCATCCCTGGTTCTTCCTTCCGGGACCTCATCCAGATACATAAACACCGTTACGAAAGGTGCCTGTCCGTTACAGGTCATCAGTGTGATCAGCTGATACTGGATCGTCTGGATTCCGCTCTGTACTTCGGTACGAAGCCTTCTCTCTGTGATCTTGTCGATGATCGCATCATCCAGAACCTCTCCGGATTCTATTCTTTCTTCAATGACACTCTTGCGGAGCTTCTGACGGCTTACATCTACGAATGGTGCAAGATGTGACAGCGTAAATGACTGTCCGCCATACTGGTTACTTGCAACCTGTGCAACGATCTGTGTGGTCACATTACACGCGGTAAAGAAACTATGTGGTTTCTCGATCATCGTCTCGCTGATGACAGTTCCGTTCTGGAGCATATCCTCCAGGTTGATCAGATCACAGTTGTGCTCTTTCTGCGCAAAATAGTCCATATCATGAAAATGAATGATTCCTTCTTCGTGTGCACGGACGATTTCCTCCGGAAGAAGGACTCTCTTGGTAAGGTCCTTGCTGACCTCTCCTGCCATGTAATCTCTCTGTGTAGAGTTGATCACAGGATTCTTATTGGAGTTCTCCTGCTTTACTTCCTCGTTCATATGATCGATCAATGCAAGAATTCCGTTATCCGTTGTATTCGACTTTCTGGTTAATTCTCTCTTATAGCGATAGCGGACATACTTCTGGGCAACCTCATAACCACGCATCTCCATAATGCCGGTCTCAACCATATCCTGGATGTCCTCCACATTCACTGCATGCGTAAATTCCTCTGCCTGCTGTGCAATCTTCTCCGCAATTGCAATGATCTGAAAGTCATTCATCCTGTGGATGTTCTCAACCTCTTCATTCGCTTTTTTGATCGCATTCACAATCTTCTCCAGCTGGAAGTCTACTTCCTCACCGTTTCTTTTGATTACTCTCGTCTTTACTTCCAAATCCATCCCAACTTTCTCCTAACTTTGTTCCATCGCTCCACAAAATATAGTGTCACTTTTAAGTTTCTCCACTATATTTTGCGCTCTGTAGTATATGATACCCCATATTCACGAAAATGAAAAGGGGGATTTTTGTTTTTTTTATGTTATTTTTTTATCTTGCCATTTTCCAGATTCGGTCTTAAGAATTCTTCTTTCGCATACTCCCAGATCGCTTCTGAGCCTTTTGCCGTATTCCGGTTACGGTTCAGGATCTGTTCAATATGAACATCGTGTTCCTCCCACGCTTTGCCGTCTGTAGCCGCATTTAACATGATCGGCTGGATATTGTCCATCGTCCGGGCAAACTTCGACTCAGCAGTCTCCTGTGCCTCAAATTCCTCCCAGAGCGCCCGAAATTCCTTTCCCTGCTTTTCCGGAAGAAGTCCGAAAATCCGGTCCGCAGCCTTCACTTCCCGTTCCCTCTGCGTCTTCTTCGCATCTTCATCATAGGCATAGGTATCCCCCGCATCAATTTCTACAATATCATGGATCAAAAGCATCGTCACTGTCTTAAGAACATCGATCTTCTCATCGGCATATCCCGCAAGCAGAACCGTCATGATTGCCATATGCCACGCATGCTCCGCGTCATTCTCCTTACGCACCCCATCCGTCAGATATGTCTGCCTTCCAATAAATTTTTCCTTATCAATCTCCCGAAAGAAATTAAATAATTGCGTAAGCTCCTCTTTTTCCACGTTTTTGCTCCTTCTATGATGAAATACACTCTATTTGAACACCTCAAAATCCTTTTTCTCAGTACACGCACACTGTTATATATTCTACCACAAACTACCCTGTATCGGAACTTTTATTTTGTAAAAGATTGTACCATTTTTCCCAATAAATTTTGTCAAAAATTCCGTATTGAAAAAGCGCGCAATCTGTAGTAGATTACGCGCTTCCACATAAATTTGTTTCCTATTTACCATTTTTTTCGCTTCGACACCTTCAACCGGTTCATCGCCCTTGAAAGCGAAGCCTGTGTCCGGTAATATTCCTGTATACTCTGTTTCTGGCGAAGCTTTTCTTCTGCATACTCCATCTGCTCCTGGGCATGTCTGGCATCGATATCCTCCGGTTTCTCTGCCGTCTGCACCAGCATCGTCACACGGTTGTTGACGATCTCAAGGAATCCGGCTCCGACCGCAAGGTTCACCCATTCGCCTTCTTCAAACTGAAGCATTGCCTCACCGATCACCACAGCGATCACCATATCTTCATGGTGCGGAAGAATTTCCATTCCACCGCCGTCCGGTACCGGCACGATCATCTTTCTGCAACGTCCTTCATAGAATACCCGGTCACTGGAAATGATTTTAAGTCCAAATGTATCCATACCTGGCACCTCTATTCTGCTTTTTCAGCCTTTGCCTTCTCGATGACTTCATCAATCGTTCCTACATTGAAGAATGCATTCTCCGGATACTCATCCATTTCTCCGTCGAGGATCATCTTAAATCCTCGGATCGTCTCTTTCAGAGGTACATATTTTCCCGGAACTCCGGTAAATGTCTCTGCAACGAAGAATGGCTGGGAGAGGAATTTCTGAATCTTTCTTGCTCTCATAACCGTTGCCTTGTCTTCATCGGAAAGCTCTTCCATACCAAGAATTGCGATGATATCCTGCAGCTCTTTGTATTTCTGCAGAACCTCTGTTACACGGTTTGCAACTTCATAATGTTCTTCTCCGACAATATCCGCCTCCAGAATACGGGAGTTAGATTCCAGTGGATCAACTGCCGGGTAAATACCCTGTTCTACAACCTTACGGGAGAGTACGGTTGTTGCATCCAGATGAGCAAATGTAGTTGCCGGTGCCGGGTCTGTAAGGTCATCTGCAGGCACATAAACAGCCTGTACGGATGTGACAGAACCATTCTTTGTAGATGCGATCCTCTCCTGCAGTTCACCCATTTCAGTTGCCAGTGTCGGCTGATAACCTACGGCTGATGGCATACGTCCAAGAAGTGCGGATA
>ERZ779842.1813-NODE-1813-length-16369-cov-2.137612_pt1 | contig 16369 bp, 11 predicted proteins | sample MGYA00511095_ERZ779842 | MGnify/ENA primary metagenome ERZ779842 (study PRJEB29588, sample SAMEA2154036) | human gut metagenome | biome: human gut; feature: human-associated habitat; material: faeces | place: Denmark | collected 2008/2010 ... | reverse complement strand
GTACCTTTGCAAGCACAGGAAGCCCTGTCATATGTTCACACATGAAAATATTATCATCTTCCATGATATTACCAGGATGGTAATGATTAAAAATAATTCCCTTTAAAGGAAGAGAATGTGCTTTCATGTACTCGGCAGTCAGCACGACACTGTTGATCGTGCCGAGTCCTGCATCTGCCACCAGAATACTGGAAAGCTTAAATTCCCGGATCACGTCTTCAAGCTGGATCCTGCGTTCATCAAAGCAGAGAGGGCAGAGAATTCCGCCACTTCCTTCCATGGTGATAAAATCATATTTTTCTGAGACCTTCAGAAAACCTTCTCGCACAACTGAAAGATCAACAGGATTTCCTTCCACGCGGGAAGCCAGATGTGGTGACCAGGCATTCTCATACACGTACGGACACATTTCATCAAGTGGCTGTGAGATTCCGGACATCTGCTGAACAAAAAGTGCATCACCGGGGATCAGACTTCCGTCTGCTCTGCGGTCATTTCCACTCATGGCAGCTTTGTAGTAGGCCGGATGTAGACCGACTTCTGCCAGTTTTTTAGTGATCAGACCGGTAATATAGGTCTTTCCGGTGTCTGTACCGGTACCTGTAATAAAGAGCGCTTTGCTCATGGCTTTATGCCTCCTTCCAGTAATCCGGTGTTACATCGCGGCCAAGATCCGTGAGCATCTGACGATCACTTCGGATGGTAGCACAGGCAACCGTTGTCAGCATATTTCCGGTAATGGTAGCAGAAGCCCCGGACTTGAAGGCAATTTCACCGTCGTTGGTCAGAAGAGCACGACCTGCAGCCAGACGGATATTGGCATCGGGATTGATATAACGGAATAATGCGATGGTACGTAAAATATCTTCCTCAGATAAACGAGGCAGATTTTCCAGAGGGGTTCCTGGAATCGGCATCAGTGCATTGATGGGAATGGAATCAATTCCAAGTTCTGCCAGGCTGATAGCCATATCCAGGCGATCTTCCCAAGTCTCGCCCATACCGATGATACCTCCGGAACAGGCACACATACCTTCTGCTTTGACTTTTTTCAAAGTCTCGATCTTCATATCATAAGTATGTGTGGTACAGATATTCGGGAAATTTCGGCGGGAAGTCTCAATATTATGGTGATAACTGGTCACGCCTGCCTCGTGGAGCCGATGAAGCTGATCAGCAGAGAGAAATCCCATGGAAGCGCACAGATCGATCTTACATTCCTTTTTCATGGTCTCGTAAGCATGGATCGCTTTGTCAAATTCCTTTCCTGTCAATGCTTTTCCAGCAGTTACAATGGAAAAGCGATCCACGCCTTCGGACTCATTGAGCTTGCACAGCTCCACGATCTTTTCTTCCGGAAGAAAATCATAGACTTCGCAATTCGTGTGATGATGGGCAGATTGTGCGCAGTATTTACAGTCTTCCGGACAGCGGCCGCTGCGGCCGTTGATGATGGAGCAAAGGTCTACTTTATTGCCAATCCGTGCTTCACGGATCTGATCAGCTCCTTTACATAAATCGTCAAGATCACAGGTGAGGAAGAAGGACAGATCATCCTCGCGGGTCAGTCTTCTTCCGTCAATGATCTCCTGGGCTAAAGTCAGTATATTCATAAATATTAGTCTCCTTTGTGATAAATCGTTTGCGATAGATTATTTTTGTTCCGGCTTTACAGTTCCAGTACTGGTTTGATCCGCTTTACCAGAACTGCAGCAAGAATGCTTAAGGCAATGTCGCCTGGAACTGCCAGGATAAAGCAGTACAGGAACAACGGCCATACACCGATTGGTGTGTTGATTACGTAATTGCAGATTACATAATAGTAGATCATGCCGCATGCATAGACTACCAGAAGTCCTGCCAGATTAGCTGCAAGATAGTGAAGAACTGTTTTCTTTTTCATATGTTCAGCCAGATATCCGGTTAAAAAAGTTCCGGCACAGAATCCGATCAGATAACCAAAACTTGGTTTGAAGATATACCACAGACCGCCGCCTTCGCTGAAGATGGGAAGTCCTGCCAGTCCAAGGATTACATAAGCGATTACAGACAGGGAGCCTCTGCGGGAACCAAGCAGAGGACCAGCCAGCATCGTAAATAAATATTGCAGGGTAAAGGGAACTACCGGAATGGGAATCTTGATAAATGCGCCCACAGCAATCAGGGCGGTGAACAGTCCGCAGTAGATGATAGATTTTGTTTTCGTCATTTGTAAACCTCCTGAATCATTACGGTTCACAATTATAAAAGATAAAAAATAATGTGTCAACTAAAAAATATATATAGTTAACAAATGTAATGACGGTGGTGTTCAGAATGATAGAAGTTGTTGCTTGACGGAGCCAGGGAGACTGCGATATATTCAGAGAAGAATGAGATGAAATGCAGGCTTTACTGATTGATATAGAAGGATGGGAGATACAGATGGAACGATTGTTAAAACAGATAGAAGCGTATAAGCCATGTAATGAGCAGGAAGAGAAAGACCGGGAATTGTTGATTCAATGGATCAGAAGTGGAAGGGATATTGTGACCAGAGCCAATGAGACAGCGCATCTGACTGCATCAGCATGGGTGGTAAGCCCGGATCGGAAGCATGTGCTCATGGCTTACCACAATATTTATAACTCCTGGGCATGGCTGGGTGGTCATGCGGACGGGGAATGGAATCTTCAGAAAGTGGCGATCCGGGAAGTGGAGGAAGAAAGCGGGCTTTCACAGGTCACACCACTACAGGAGGCACCAGTTTCACTGGAGATTCTGACTGTGGATGGTCACTGGAAGCGTGGAATGTATGTGTCCTCTCATCTTCATCTGAACGTTACCTATCTTATGGAAGCAGATCCCAGGAAACCAATACGTAAAAAGCCGGATGAAAACAGTGCGGTTGCATGGATCCCGGTGGAAGAGATCGGGGAAAAATCTACGGAACCTTGGTTTGTGGAACATATTTATTCTAAACTCTGTAAGAAAGCATTGACTTTACAATAGATGTAGGGTTTAAAATCAGGAACGGAAGAAAGGAGTCTTTTGTACTTTTATGGAAAGAAATCTTACATCTGGAAGTGTATTTAAAAATATTGTGTATTTTTCTCTGCCTTATCTGTTGTCTTATTTTTTACAGACTCTGTATGGTATGGCAGATTTGTTCATTATTGGTCAGTTTGAAGGTGTGGCAAGCACTACTGCAGTATCCATCGGAAGTCAGGTTATGCATATGATCACGGTCATGATTGTAGGACTTGCCATGGGATCAACAGTCATCATTGCGCAGGCGATCGGAGGCGGTGATAAGAAAAAGGCCTCCCAGACAGTGGGAAATTCGGTGACTTTATTTCTTGGTCTGGCGATCGTACTGGCAGTCGTGCTGGTGACGTTGGTATCCCCAATTGTGTCGGTCATGTCCACTCCGGCGGAAGCAGTAGATGGAACGAAACTGTATTATAACGACCAGGAAAAAGGAATAGTAGCAGATAGCAAGAAAATCATGGTTGGAATGGGTGCCTACATCATCATTCTTCCGGATAAGGTGTACTTAAACACGGATTCCGGAGAATTTGGTTCGATGGAAAAGACATTCACCCAGGCATCGACCGCCACCTTCGCCCCATCTTACACTGGTTCCACCTATACAAAAATATCATGTACAGGAATTGGAAAGCAGTTCAATCAGTATGATGGCGTGGAGATCTCCGGATGTACGAATGCGGACTACAATAAAACGGCCACCATCCAGGCAAAAACAGACAACAGCATCACAGTGATAGGAGCTCTGGAGAAAAGCTTCACACAGGATTCTGGATTGACGCTAAAACGGAAAGTTCCGGACATGGATTTTTTAACAGAATGTGAAAACAGACTGTGGGGATGTAGCAGTAAGAACCATGAGGTCTATGCAAGTAAGCTTGGAGATCCGCTGAATTGGAACGTGTTCGAGGGCATTTCAACGGACTCCTATGCGGCAACGATAGGATCAGACGGGGATTTCACGGCAGCAGCCACCTATTCCGGATATGCTCTGTTTTTCAAAGAGCATACGATTCATAAGGTATACGGAAATAAACCGTCAAACATCCAGATCCATACACAGGAGGCTCCGGGCGTGATGAAGGGATGCAGTGAAAGTGTAAGATTGGTGGGAACCACCCTGATATACCTTTCTGGAACGGGCGTGTATGGATATACCGGAGGCGTCCCGTTCGCCCTGTCGGAGGTGCTGGAAAAATTCAATCTGTCGGAGGGAGTAGCCGGAAAATATAAAGAGAAATATTATCTCTCGGCTGAAACGGGAAACGGTAAAACACTGCTGGTTTATGATACAGCCAAAAGACTCTGGCATAAAGAAGATGACACCCAGATGCTTCTGACTGCATCGGGAGATGGAAAACTGTATTTCATCAATCAAAATCAGGAGCTTCGCCAGATTGCAGGAGGAGAAGAACTGATAGAGTGGTACCTGGAAACGGGAGATCTGGAAGAAAGCCTTCTGAATCGGAAATACATTGGAAAGATTCAGTTTCTCCTGGAACTGGAACGAGGCAGCCAGGTAGAAATCTTCTTGAAACACGATTCAGACGCTGCATTCCGCCGGATGCTCACCGTATACGCCACGAGGAAACGAACCTACACGATTCCCATCAAGCCAATGAGATGCTTTCACTATCGCTGGAGGCTGGAAGGAAAGGGAAAGGCTCGATTGATTGCAGTCGGAAAATACATCGAAGAAGGGAGTGAAATCTGATGGCACAGTATAAAGCAATGGAAGGCTTTGACAAGATGGATCAAAAAGAACTCACAGGCTATCTCTATCAGCTCAATGAGCAGCTTCGATATATGTTCGATAACTTGACACCAGAGGATAATTACTCCAACCAGGCACTGACGAAGTATCTGGAAGATGAGAAACGGGTAGCTTCTCTCAAGTTCGACCTGGATGGACTCAAGGTGGAGGTATCTGATTTCGAAAAGAACACGAATGCAAAATTCAAAGTGACAGATAGCAAGATTGATATGAAAGTTTCAAAGGGAACGGTATCGTCTGAGATTTCCCTGGAATCCGGACAGGTTACTATATCCGGTAACCGTTTAGTGGTAAACTCCACGAATTTCAAACTCGATGCATCTGGAAATGCAACATTTTCGGGAACGGTCAAAGGTGCGACGATCACTGGTTCACATATCCGGTGTAAGGGCGGGGCATTTGAGGCGGATGAGGATGCGGTATATATCGGCGGCTTCTATACGTTCGATACCAGCCGGGGGCAGTATCTAGGCACCGGCGATCAGAGCACAGGAATGGGTGATAATGATTTGTATTGCTTTTGGACTGGCTGGGATGGCACAGGAAATATCAATGACACAAAACCGCAGAGGATCCTGGATCACTATGGCTGCGTTCTTTCACCGTCTAATGCCTACGCGCAGGAACTTTATCTGAACCACCCCGTATTCTCCGGAAAGACTCATTATTGGGGCGTGGGAGAAACGATCCAGGATATCTATGATCGCCTGGATGATTTGGAAAGCAGAAGTTAGGAGGCAGTTATGAAGAAATATATCTATGATGAAATTGCAATCAAAGCAGTCATGAATATCTTGAATAGTTTAAAGGTAGAAGGAATCAATCAGGCACAGAACCTGGTTAAGATGGCAGCTATCTTGAGTGCGGGAGAAATTGAAGAAAGGGAGGGGGATAAATAATGTCAGTAGGAAGTATCGTAGATTACCTAAATAGCTCAGGAAGAAATTCCAGCTATGCAGCCAGACGGAAGCTTGCCGAGGAGTATGGGATGTCTGGATATTCAGGTTCAGCAAGCCAGAACACGAAACTCCTCAGAATGCTGCAGGGCGGTGCTCAGCCGACCAATAGCACAGCGGCCAAAGCGCAGGAATTGGCTAATGCAGCACCATCGAACAACGTCACAGCCGGAGTGACAACCGCATCCGGCTCTGCATCCGGAGGAACAGAAGCAAAACCGGTTTACCAGCGCTCTGACCGGGTGAATGAATATTATGAAAAGACGAGAAAACTGGAACGGAACAAACCGGACGAGTTTGAAAGCAAATACGAAGGTCAGATTTCGGATATCCTGGACAATATCCTGAACCGCCCGAAGTTCTCCTATACTGCCGAAGATATGACGAATGACGATCTCTATAAAATGTACCGAGATCAGTATATGCGCCAGGGAAACATTGCTATGCGCGATACGATGGGGAATGCGGCGGCGCTGACCGGCGGATATGGGAATACATACGCGTCGGCAGCAGGGCAGCAGGCGTATGACAATTATGTCGCTCAATTAAACAATAAGGCTCTGGAATTCTATGATCGGGCATACCAGCGTTATGCGGATGAAGGACAGAATCTGTACAACCAGATGAATGTAGTGACAGGTCTGGACAATACAGATTACCAGCGTTATAGGGATGGCGTCAACGATTACTATAACGACCTGAACTATTATAACGGTCGGTACAATCAGGAATATGGATATGATTACGGTGAGTATCAGGATCGTGTGGCAGCAGACCAATGGGCGCAGGAATTTGCATTCCAGAAGCAGCAGGCAGCACAGGAGCAAGCGAACTGGGAAGCTGAGATGGCGTTAAGGAGACAGGCGGCGGCAAGTTCTGGCGGAGGTCGGGGGAGATCATCTAGATCATCTTCAAAAAAGAAATCTAGTTCGTCGGGGATATCAACAGCAAATGCAATATCGTGGGCTGATGCTAAGAATGCATACACGAAAGTATATAAGAAAGAAGGCGCAGAGGCGGCAAATAATCTAATGAACTATATGCAAAAAGCGGGTGCGGTTGATATGTATAAGGATAAGGCAGATGCGAAATCGAACCCGCAGGCATTGCTCAGCAAGATGGATATACCACACGCCTCAAATGTTGTGCAGGCTAATCAGAATTATTTGGAATCGAATAGTGCATGGAACAGTGCGGCAAATGCATGGAGGAAGAAATGGAGCGGTACAAAGTAGATCAATTAAAAAAAGGAAAAGAGCTGTATGAAAAGTATGTTGGAAAAGCGGGTGACACTGGAGAAACGTCGCCTAAAACAACTTCCAACCGTTCTACACAGTCTTTTGGGGCAACTCAAAAGAAAAAAAACGTCACAATGGCGGAGCGGAGGTTGGAAGAGGGGAAGAGATTATTTGATAAATATGTTGGTCCTCAAACATTTAATCGAGAACAGTTATACCAGCATATGCAAAAGAAAGAAGCAGAAAAAAGACTGGCACAGGAATATGCAGCCACAAAGACGAAGCAGCCAGCGGCAACCAAAGTATTCTCTCGGCCTCAGACCAGCGCAAACGGAACAAAACCATATAGCAATCAGGAATTTACCCAAATGGTTCTTGATTATGCGAAGCGGAACCCGGAACGAGGCAAACAGAATTTCCGTGCATCTTCGGGACTTACATATTCAGGAAAACGGGGAAATATTTCGTATACACAGGCACAGAAGGATCCTGGATATAAAGACTATGTAAGGAAAGGAAGCCAGAGCGCACAGGGATATTCAGACGGTTTTATCGGAAATTTAAAAATGGCAGCCAAAGTAAGGGGATTCGGTTCACCGGATGGCCGTGCAGAGTTCCTGAATGCTGATGAGAAAGATATGTATAATTATCTGCTCGGAAAGTATGGGAAGGAGACAGCGAGAGAGTTTGAGCAGAGCCTTGGAGACGTAACAGCTGCAAGGCTTAGACATGATGAAATAAAGAATGTCAGAGATGCGTCGAAGAGAAACATTGCTGCGGGTATTGCATACAATTCTGTGGGAGCTCTGGAAAGCCCGAAAGGATATATCTACGCAGCAACCAAGATGGGAATAGATAAAGCAAAAGAAATCAAAGCATTAATGAATGCGGAATCGACCGATGAATATAAAAATATTCTGGAAGAGTATAAGAGAAGGAACACTCCGGTCGATACGAATAACGAGGCATTTTCGGGCAATGCGATCATGAATGCATCCAACCAGGGCATTAAAGATGCGATTGGAGGCACGCCGGTCAGAGATTTTGCCATCGATACGGGTCTTTCCATCACGCAGGCAATGTCTCGTCTTCCACTCGGGCCGCTTAATGGGGCGGTAGCCGGTGGAAGTGCGGCGACGGATGCGTATGTAGATGCAGCAAATAGGGGCGCAACCGGCGATCAGGCGCTGCTTCAGGGTGCCGCCCAGGGAACAGCGGAAGGTGTCGGAGAAAACTTCAGTCTTGGAAAATTAAAGGGAATGAAAGAAGTACCGGGGAAAGGTGCAAAGGCTGTCATTAAAAACCTGGCGAAGCAGGCAATTGCGGAAGGTTCCGAAGAGGGCGCGACGGAAATCATGAATACCATTACCGACAAGATGATCATGGGAAATAAATCAAACTATGACATAGAAGTGAACTATTACATGAGCCAGGGAATGAGCAAAGAGCAGGCGCAGATGCGGGCCTATGAAGAGATCGCCCAGAATGTCGGAATGGCGGCTCTTGGCGGCGCAACCTCGGGCGCAATCATGGGTGCCGGCGCCCAGGCGCTTGGAACCCTCTTACAGCGCGGAACAATGGCGCAGGAATACGCGGAACAGAGAGCGATCACACCGGAGGAACAGACGGCACAGCAGCAGGCCAAAGAGCAGCGTGCGCCGGTGGCTTCTGAGGGTGTTTCGAACATGGTTCAAAATACACAGAATAACGCAGGAGCGGGAAGTACAGCCATCTCTGATATTCCTGTTTCGGATGAAAATATGCCAGCTGCTTCGAAAATCGTTCCAAATGCAAAAGAAAATGTTTCTAATATCAACAAAAACGTTACTGGTATCAACGAAAACGTTGATGATATCAATGAAAACGTTACCAATATCAACGAAAACGTTGATAACACCTCTGAAAATGTGCAAAATTCCATCAGCAACGTTCCAGAGCAGATGAACACACAGACCGAAACCAACCGGCAGGCAGAGACAAGTCAGCAAACAGAAACAAGTCAGCAGGAAGAAACAAGTCTGCAAGCGGAAACAAGTCGGCCGGAAGAAAATCAGCAGAGCGAGAAAACAGCAGAACGCGCCCATCCGGATTCTGTACAGGAAAGTTATGCCAGAGAATACGCTGGGAATATGACAGAGGAAACCCGGAGAAAGGAATACATCGAAAGCCATAGAGAAGATTTGAATGATATCTTCTCAGACCTGGGAGAAAATGGAAGAACGGCAGCAGTCGAATCTTACGATCCGGAGGTTCCGGTATCGCAGTATCGCCGCGCATTTAACCGGTATTATGACTCCGGGCGCTATGCGGCTGATATCGGAGTGGCGGAAAAATCAGCCCTATCCTTATATCTGACAGGAGATCAGCAGCTTGCGGCATACAAAGCAGGAGCACAGGACAGAAAACTGGAGTTAGATCGCATGTCAAGCCAGCGGCAGCAGGGACCGGCGCACCAAGGCGGACTGGAGATCCTGTCCCAGAACGCGACACAAGCGCAGCAGAACCTTGCAGAAAGTCTCGGAAAGCGTACGGGACTTAAATTCATCCTGGAGGATTCCTTGGAATCCGGAGCAGTGGGAGAGTATGAGGGAAAGAAGGGCACGATCCGGATCTCCACTAATTCGGAAAACTTCCTTCGAACAAACAGCCATGAATTGACCCACTTCATCAAAGAGAACGCCCCGGAGCATTTCACATCCTATCGTGATACAGTTATCAGCGCTTACTTATCCGCAGAGGGACAGACGCTGGAGCAGATGACGGAAAGCTATGAAAAAGCCTACGAGAAACACGGTCAGAAGCTCTCCAGGGATGAAATCATGGAGGAGATTGCCGCGGACGCCACAGGAAAATTTTGGAATGATGAGGAATTTGTTCAGAAAATTGCCCGTAAGGATAAAACGGTCGCACAGAAAATTGTGGATTTCCTGAGTGATATGCTGGATGCTATTAAGAGTCTCATTAAAAACGAGCACACAGGAAAAGCAGCCGAAACGTTGGCAGGACAGAAAGATTCGTTTGAAAAAGCAAGAAACCTCTGGATGGATGCACTGGATCAGGCAAGCGAAAATTATAAGACGGGTGATGCAAATGCAGAGAGCGCTGTGCGCTTCCAGCTGGCAAAACCGGATCTGGTGACAGACAAGCACATCGAAGAAAACTATGACTATGTCCGGAAGATGGACAGTGTCGCATCGATTCGCGGGGATGAGTTTAAGGGAGATCCAAAGGAAATGCGTAGCAAAATCATAGAACTGTATAATTCTTACGGAAATGTGGTTCATAATGATGTGGTAGGGGATGTTGCTTTAAGTATGCGTTCAGTTCGAAATGATCTGGCGCATGGTTATGGAGACAAAAAAGCTGCCGCTTTTGCAACGGTAAAAGATGTAATTGAAAATGGAAAGGTTTTAAGATATTCGAAAGACTGGAAAGGAAGAGGATATGATTCTGTTTCAATAGGAGCAAAGATAAATATTACAGATGGGGAAAATGCAGGTCAGTATTATGAGGTATGCGTTGTAAAAGTAGACAGGACAAATCGAATGTATCTACACGAAGTGGATATAGAAAAGGCAGATAGTGTCCCGTTCAACTACGCCCAGGCCGAACCTGCAAAAAAACATAGCGGCTACAACTATCTGCCTATCTCCAGTATATTTGACAGACTGCGCAATGTCAAGAATGAAAATGTTAAATATCAGCTTGGAGATAATGAACTGGAAGAGACAGATAACAAGGAGTTGGTTGCCCGTAATGATCTGACAGAAGAAAAGCTGGTAGAAAGTTTAGATATGAACAGCCCTATCTCATTAAAAACAAAACCGGGTAAGGGTGGGGAAGATATGGGAGACATTTCAATTGTATTTAAGAAAGATGCGGTTGCTTCGGGCGAAATCCAGAAAGGAAATTTTAAAGATGGCGTTGCTGCCGTCATTCTGCCGACGGATGCCAGCGATAACCTGAAAGCCCGCTTAAACCAGGAAGGAATCAATACGATTCTTTATGATCCCAATCTTCCGGATGCCAGAAAGAAGGCGATCAGTGAATTGAAGGATGTTCGTTTCCAGATTGATGATTCCGATATGGACATTGATTATGACGAGGTAGTTCGAGAAAACGGTGAGCTGCGGAAGATCAACGAAGAATTGAAAAATCAGCTTGTCCTCACAAAAGATTACACACCGAGAAAAGAAGATATCCGTAAGTATGCCAAACGCCTGTTAAGAGAATATAATTCTACTTACTCACAGGAAAAACTTGAAAGCAACCTGAGCCGGTTTTATGAGTATATCCAGAAAGCGGAACGTATGGACGCCCAGGAGTTGGCAAACGTAGCGACGCAGATAGGCCGTGCGATTCTGGAAAAATCACAGCAGACGGATCAGGAGCAGGTAAAGGTCTATAAAAACATCCTGCAAGATATCAAGGGCACGCCGATTTATGTTCCGGAAGAAGTCAGAAGAAACTTAGATTCAGAGGGAGGTTATAATAATTTCCGTAAGAGATATTTCGGAAAACTAAATTTCCGTAACAACGGTGTGAGCGTGGATGTGGCTTATAATGAGTTAGCTGGAATGCATCCGGAACTCTTTCCTCTTGATATTGTAAATCCGACTGACCAGCTTCTGCAAATTGCAGATGTTCTGGATGATTATCAGCCAAAGGTAGAGAATCCGTTCAAGGCAGATATGAATGAATTGTCCGTTTTTCTTGGACAGGAGATTCTGGATAATAAAGCAAATATCAGAAACATACCTCCGACATTAGCAGATAAGATTTTTGCGAAGGCGAATCGAACGGAGCAGGAATATATCGCTAAGAGAAAAGAATACGAACAGAAGCTGAGAGAATACCGCGGGAACGTGAGGGAGCGCGAACAGGGGCGTCAGGATAAGAAACAGATCATTCGTGACGTCACGAAAATGCAGAAGTGGCTGCTGTCTCCGACGGATCGCGATCATGTTCCGGAAAGCATGAGAACGGCCGTTGCTAAATTCCTGTCTTGTGTTGACTACAGTTCCTCTCGTTTAAATGCGGATGGAAACGAAACACAGCGCACCAGAGAATGGAATGAGGCAAAGAAGGTGTACGATACCATTCTGAAAAACAATGGTGTCCTGAAAGGAGAAACGAGCGATATATATGTTGAGGTCGATCCGGATCTTGTGACTAAACTGGACGAGCTCCAGAGCATGGCAGAGGGAAAGAAGATTGAAGACTTTACGCCGAGAGAACTTCGGACATTGAGAGAGACTGTGTCTGCAATGAAACACAGTATTGAAGATGCCAATAAGATGTATACGAATAAACGTTACGAAAAGGCGTCCGAGGCAGCAGAAAGCACACTGAGAGAGTGGCAGGGGCGGAAGAATAAGAAAACCATTAAAGCGTTGAGCGCGGCGGATAAATTCCTGCAGGTGCATATGCTGGACAGTTTCACGGCGTTCGATCGTCTTGGAAAAGCAGCCACGACTGTTTATCAGGGGCTCCGCGATGGCTTTGATACTAAAATGAGGGATACACGCCTGGCACAGGAATATATGGAAGAACTGAAAGGAAAGCTGGAAATCGGTGAAAAAGAAATTCAGGAATGGACCGGCAATAAAGCAAAGCGACAGACTTTCCAGGTATCCGGCGGGGAAATCTCTCTGACCCCGGCGCAGGTCATGAGCCTTTATGAATTAAATAAACGTCCGCAAGCTAGGGAACATCTGTATAATCAGCTGCGGGGAATCCGCACACAGGGAGTTGAGAGGGAGGTCACGGTAAAAGGTAAGAAACTTTTTAAAGTTGTGGAGGCAAATGTACCGGTAGCGGTCACTCCGAGTGATGTAAAAGCCATCACAGACACTCTCACACCCAAACAGAAGGCGCTTGCGGACGGGGTGGTAAGTTTCTTCACAGATCAGACGGCAGCCTGGGGCAATGAGGTCAGCATGACTTTGTATGGATATAAAAAGTTTAATGCTCCGAATTATTTTCCGATCGTGGTCGATAAAAACGAGATAGCAAAAACGAATGCAGACGTCAGCCGTGATATCCAGACGTTGAAGAATCTCGGAATTACCAAGAATACGACCAAACACGCCAAGAACGGTTTGATTATCGAGGATATCTTTGATGTATATACCCGCCAGGCGGATCAGATGGGAAGCTATCATTCCTTTGTGGTGCCGCTGTCAGATTTTCAAAAGTATTACAATTTCAATGACGTTGAAAAAGGAAATCTCCGGGAGCAGATGGAACGTGTTTACGGCAAGGAAATGGGCGCTTGGGTAGATGCGTTCTTGAAAGATCTGAATGGTGTCGGCAGCGGCGAACGGGAATTGACCTCTAATTTACTGAGAAATGCAAAGTCGGCGGCAGTCGGATGGAACCTGAGAACGGCGATTCAGCAGCCGACGGCATATTTCAGAGCTGCTGCGGAGATTGATCCGAAGTATCTGGCACAGGGATTGAAACTGATGGTTTCAGATGCAGAGTGGGATCAGGTAAAAGACTATTCCCCGATCGCCTGGTGGAAAGACCAGGGATTTTTCGACATCAATACCGGCCGCAGCATGAAGAGTATGCTCATCGGGGCGGACACGACCAGAGAAAAAATGATAAATAAATCAATGGATTTGGCAGGAAAAGGTGATGAACTGGCATGGAAACGCCTATGGATGGCAACCAAAGCAGAGACGGCGGCGCTGCATCCGGAACTGACAGTCGGATTCTGAAGAAGAGTGGAGCGCGATTCTCGGAGATTATTGACAAAACCCAGGTAGTAGACAGTGTGTTTCATAGAAGCTGGGCGATGCGTGAGCAGTGGACGAAATTCTATACGGCATTCATGTCAGAGCCTATTAAAAGTTACAATATGCTTTACCGGGCGGCGATGGACGTTGCGGATTCAAAAGAAATTAACGGGAAAGCCGGAAAGACAGAGAAAACAAAGTTCGCCAGAGTGGCAGCAGCATACGCGGGCACAGGTGCGATCACGGCGCTGGCAGCGTCGATCATGGATGTGGTCCGTGATAATGATGACGATAAAGGTATCATAGAGAAATATCTGTCTGCGCTGGGCGGGAATATCGCGGACAACCTTAATGTTTTGAATCTTATTCCGATCGCGAAAGATGTGGTGTCAATGTTTGGCGGAAATTCTGCGGCACGTATGGATATGCAGGGACTCCAGTATCTTGTCTACGCCTGCAATGAAATGAAAAAATTCGTGGAAGGCGATAGTAAATACACAACAACCGGAATCATGTATAAATGGATCAGTCCGCTTGCGAGAATGACGGGCATTCCGATCGCCAATCTTCTCCGCGATACAGGCAGCGTAGTTGACACTGCCTTAGATATTCGAGGAGTAAGTGCGGGAGATTACTGGAAAACCAAGAGAATTTATGATATATCCAGCGCAGATAATGTAACGATGTATACCAAAAAGGCACTGAGAGCATACCGAGAAGGTAAAAAAGAACTGGGAGACAGAATCTTGTCTGACTTGATCGAGGCAGGACAGAGTGATAAGACAGTAAATTCCGGCGTCAAACGGGGACTGAAAAACGATCCAGTAATTCAGGAAGCGGCCGAGGCGATGATGAACTGGGATCTTGAAGCATACGAAGAAAAGGTAGAGGAAGTAGCGGACAGAGGGATCGACAAGGAACTGATTGTAAAAGCGGTGGATATGGTCATTAATAAGAAAAAGAAAGATGCAGGAGAGGAGGATGAGAGTACAGAAAAGGATGCCTCGGAGCCAGAAGAAAAGGAAGAGAAAAAAGTAACGCCGCTTTATGAGACATCAGACGCAAATGATGCCCTGAATGCAGGCGAATATGATAAGGCGAACAAGATTCTCGATAAGGTGGTAGAATCAAAGATGGCAGAGGGGAAAAAGAAAAAGGAAGCGATTTCCTCGGTAAAGAGTTCGTTCAGCAGTAAATACAAAAAGCGGTACATCGCCGCCGGAGCGGATGAACGGGCGAAGATCGAGATTGAGCTGGAACGTCTCAGGGTAGGCGGAAGCAGGATTTTCTCAAGCGAAGATTTTGCCAGATGGAGAAAGAATGCGAAGAAAAAATGATATCATAGGTTACTGCGCTACGGCGGTCCTGACGGCGAAATCGGAGCCTCTATGCGCTACCTGTCCCAGCGGTATACGATGCCTTATAAGATGCAGAAAGGACTTCTGACCGACATCGGAACCGAGGAACTCGCCCATATGGAGATGATTGCCGCCATTGTCCAGCAGCTCACGCGCAACCTTACTCCGGCACAGATCGAGTCATCCGGGTTCGGACCATACTATATCGACCACACCACGGCAATCTGGCCGCAGGCAGCAGGCGGAATCCCGTTCAATGCGTGCGAGTTCCAGTCGAAGGGCGATGCGATCACGGATTTATATGAGGATATGGCAGCAGAGCAGAAAGCCCGCACAACTTACGACAATATTCTCCGCGTGGTCAAAGATCCGGAAGTATGCGATCCGATCCGTTTTCTGCGCGAGCGGGAGATTGTACATTTTCAGCGGTTTGGTGAAGCTTTAAGAAATGTACAGGATCACCTGAGCAGTCGTAATTTCTATACGTTTAACCCAGAGTTTGATAAAGTGAAAGCGAAGGGATAAAACAAAAACCTCCGTAAACAATGTCAAATTCATTCTTTACGGAGGTTTTCAAACCAGCACCGAGTACGGATAAATCCTTACTGGATGTAAGGGGATTACCCATAAGTATATTGTAGTAGTGATGAGTTAGGTGTGCCAAATTTTTTATCAAGATACAGAACTAGTGTTTGCTAAATGCGGAGGCATATGGTATAATATAAACATGGAAAAAGATATATTTACTATTAAGAGAAATACACTTTCATATGGTAGAGGATATGTGTATTCTTTGCAATATCATCTTGTCTGGTGCACGAAATATCGAAAACAGGTCCTGAAAAATGGGATAGACGCAGAATGTAAAAAAATGTTGTATGGACTTGCGGAGGAATACAAATTTAAGATTCTGGCGATGGAGGTTATGCCAGATTATATTCATTTACTTCTGGATTGCAAACCACAATTTTTTATATCAGACATGATAAAGATTATGAAGGGGAATCTGGCACGTCAGTTGTTTCTTTCGCATCCGGAATTAAAACAGGAGCTGTGGGGAGGACATTTGTGGAATCCATCGTATTGTGCAGTCACCGTAAGTGACCGAAGCAGGGATCAGGTAGTGGCATACATTGAGGGACAAAAAGAGAAGGAAAAAAGAAAGTAGGAAATTTTATGCAGATTGTATCCAGCTATGGAGTAGAAATTAAAAAAAAGAATATACCGCTCCGCTCTACGCTGGATATTTTTCGGAAGGCAGTTTCCTATCTGA
>ERZ779842.1796-NODE-1796-length-16456-cov-9.705140_pt1 | contig 16456 bp, 15 predicted proteins | sample MGYA00511095_ERZ779842 | MGnify/ENA primary metagenome ERZ779842 (study PRJEB29588, sample SAMEA2154036) | human gut metagenome | biome: human gut; feature: human-associated habitat; material: faeces | place: Denmark | collected 2008/2010 ... | reverse complement strand
GTCAAGACGACGCCCTCTCACGGCGTAAACCCGGGTTCGATTCCCGGACAGGTCATGAAGCTGTATGGAACTTCCATACAGCTTCTTTTTTTATGTTTATCATAGTTTTCATTAATAGAAAATTGTAGAATATCAATATAAAATGTGATATGCTGTAAACGCTGCCGAACCTCCAGCAGAAAGGAGGTGTGCGTCCATGACAGAATTGTTCACCACATTTCTTGTCTCTGTTATAGCAGGTGTAGTTAGCTACTACATATGCAAATGGCTGGACAGAGATAAATAGGCAGCAACAGCCTATGCGGAGTGGTTCACCGTAACGAACAAGAAAACCCCAGAGGTGGCAGCCTCTGGGGTTTTTGCGTCGCATGAGAAAAGTTCACCACATTTCTTAGCTGCCTACATCATATTCTATTTTTTTTTAAATGTCAATATGATATCAAAATCACCCATCCAAAGAACTCCAGGCAGGAACCTTTTTTCATATACTATGACTCTTTTCGAATTTTTTCACAAATAATTCATGTTTTCTTCCCTCTTTTTGTTACAATTTATGCTATAATGTCAATAGACGAGTCATGGTGAAGTATCATGACTCTGTTTACGCAAGAAAAAGCTGATCCGCTGTTGCTTTTGGACCGGTTTTTGCGTCACTGACCCGGCGGCGGCTGCCGCCTGTACCCGAAGGAGGAACATCGAGAACTTATGGATTACGCAGTATTAAAAAAGAACTTTGAAAACCATCGTTTTCATACATCATATTTCGAGACAACGGAGGAAGCTGCCGCTTATCTGAGCGACCAGATCAAGGGCGAGAAAGTCGGCTTTGGCGGCTCTATCACCGCAAAAGAGATGAATCTCTTCGAGATCCTCGGAAAAAACAACAAAGTGATCTGGCACTGGGAACAGGGACCGGAAGCGAGGATCCGGGCAAAAAAAGAATCTACCGTATACATACTGAGCGCAAATGCCGCTGCAGAGACCGGTCAGATCATCAATATTGACGGAAGCGGAAACCGTCTTTCCGAGAGCTTATTTGGACCGAAACGAGTATATTATGTGATCGGGAAAAATAAGATCGCGCCGGATCTGTCCTCCGCAATGGATCGCACGCGAAATATCGCCTGTCCAAAGAACGCGGCGCGTTTTAACAAGAAGACTCCATGCGTCGTGTCCGATGACAAAAAGTGCTATGACTGCAACAGTCCGGAAAGGATCTGTAACGCGATCCTGATCTTAGAACGCCCCTGTACCGGAATGGAAGTTGAAATGGTATTTATCAATGAAGATCTTGGATATTAAAGGAGAGACACATGAATATTCTGTTTTTTCTGACACCAAAGAGTGATGTGGCATTTATCTATTCTGACGCGAACCTGAGAGAAGCGATCGACCTGATGGAAGCGCACCGCTACTCCGCCCTGCCGATCCTTACGAAACAAGGACGGTATGCCGGAACGCTGACGGAGGGCGACCTGCTCTGGTACATGAAGAGCCATCTGAACCAGAGTTTAAAGGATATGGAGCTGATCTCCGTCATGGAGGTAAAGCGCCGTCAGGACAACAGCCCGGTAAACGCCGGAGCAAAGATGGAAGATCTGCTGGATAAGGCGATGCAGCAGAACTTCGTCCCGGTACTCGATGACAATAAATCCTTTATCGGAATTATCACGAGACGTGATATCATGAAATATTTTTCCGGTTCCTATAAGAAAACAGGAAATGCTTAAGTTATTGGATTCCTGTTAAAATGGCTTTTTCCAGACTGTCGCATAAGTTCCTGCTATTTTCTTCCAGCATCATTTTCTGCCGTCCGGTTATACTGATACCATCCCAGAAAAAGGTGGTGAGAAATGATGAATCAGGAAAAGAACGACAGCATCCAGTGCTCGATCCATAACTGCGTGCATCATGCGGAAAATGTGGATTACTGCACCTTAGACCGTATCCATGTAGGAACACATGAGCTCAATCCTACAAAAAAGGAATGTACCGACTGTGATTCCTTCCAGTGCAAGATGTAGTCCGATCTGACGCTTGACGAGAAAAGAGATCCCTTCCTCCCATAAATTTTATGGAAAAGAAACGGGATCTCTTTTTCTATTCTTCTACCGTGAATTTCCTGCCGCAGCCGGCTGCGGATCGAAGCTTGGGTTGAAGGCGTAGAAGTTTCTGGAGTCCAGCTTCTCCTGAAGACCGCGGAGGGCTTCTCCGAAGCGCTGGAAATGGACGATCTCGCGCTTCCTTAAGAAACGGATCGGTTCACAGACATCGGGATCTGTCACGACACGAAGGATGTTGTCGTAGGTGCTCCGGGCTTTCTGTTCCGCAGCAAGGTCCTCGAAGAGATCCGTCACAGGATCGCCCTTCGACTGGAACTCGCAGGCGTTAAAGGGCACACCGCCAGCCGCCTGAGGCCAGATCCCCGTGGTATGGTCGATATAGTACGGGCCGAATCCCTGCGCTTCCAGCTCCTCCGCTGTTAAGTTTCTTGTGAGCTGGTGAACGATCGCCGCGACGATCTCCAGATGGGCGAGCTCCTCCGTTCCGATATCCGTCAGAACCGCTTTCTGCTCCCCATACGGCATTGAGTAGCGCTGGGAGAGATAACGCATGGACGCACCCATCTCGCCGTCTGGCCCACCGTACTGGCTCATAATGAACTGCGCCATCTTCGCATTCGGTTCCTTTATATTTACCGGAAACTGCAATCTTTTTTCGTAGACCCACATCTTAGCATCCTCCTTCCCATGGCCATTTTTCAGTTACCCAGTTCCAGGACATGGACGTGACATCGGTGTATCTCAGCGGCCCAAACCGCCTCTCATAGGCAGCCATGGACTGGTCACGCATGTCACGGACCGCTTTGTAATAGCGAAGCGCATCCTGATTTTCCGGATGAGTGTCTAAGAACAGGGCAACGTCGTCCATCGCAAAACCGGCTTCCATGATCTGACGCATCAACAGCTCTTTATCCTGAACGGTCATGCCCCCGGCGCTCTGACACGTACTGCACGCAGGCATCACATCCTGCGCTGACAGGCGGAAGTCACTCACAGGTTCTGCCGGCATTCCCGGCATCATGCTGCATCGATATAGTTCCCTCATCTTCTGCACCTCCCCACGGCAAATGGAAGATCCAGGGACGGGAAGATCGTTCCCCGGACAAAACCTCTGGCTAACGGATATATGGTCCCCCACATCTGCATCGGAACATATCCCATTCCTATCGGAAATCTTGGATCATTGTCGTCAAAACAAAAGTTGGCCACCGGACGCACAACAGGTCCCGGGCCGGAAATATCAGACAGACTTCTGCCGCAGCCGCAGGACGGACCCATAGCGGTATCCGGCAGATCGGAATTTCTGCAATTCATATGCGAATGTCTCCTTTATTTGTTCTGATATTAGAATATGCATCTTTGGCACGTTAGTGCCTTTTTATGCAACAGGGAATTTCCTGAAATTTCCTGTTATACAAAAAACCTCCAGAGAGCTTCCCTGAAGGCTTTTTTGCTTAACTTTACAAATTACGTGTAATCGTGATCTCTCACTCCAGAAAATCCAGCGCATCCACCGGCACGCCGTCCTTTAGAAACTCGAAGAACACATTCGTGCCTTCCACCGCGTAGTATTTTGTCGGCTCGGCGACATAGCCCAGAAGATCCCCCTGTCGGACATATTCATTTTCTACCACAGGGATCTCTTTTAACTGGCCGCAGACGGCAGTATAGCCGTTTCCGAGATCGAGATCAACATAATTACCGATCTCCTCGTTTGTCCCAACAGAGACCACTCTGGCGTCCGCCGGAGCCGATACCGGGGTGCTGACCTCGCTCTGGATCACATTGGCGGGATTGACTTTGTACTGGTCCAGGGTCGGGAAGTAGGTCGTGGTGTCCATGCTGTAGCCGAGAACGATATTCCCGGACACAGGCCAGGAGAGTTTGTCCGTGTCTGTGAAATCGAGAACCAGAGATTCGCTGACAGCAGCTCCGGCTTCCGCCATGGAATTTGCGCCAGTCAATGTGCCATCTGATGCGTCAGCCAGTCCGGTATCCACCGAAATTCCATCGGAAAAAGAGCCTGAGCCAGTGCCATTCTCATTGTCTGCCAGACCGACAGCCGTGCCGTCCCCGGCAGATTCCCCATTCCCGGCTTCATCTCCCGATGCTGCCAGTTCCCCCGCCAGTGTATCGCCGCCGGACTCCGCTCCTGCGTTGGAATCCCCTGCGATCACATGGTCCGGGTCTTCGATCTCCAGATAGGGGCTCTCTCCGATATTTTCTCTCCCCTTCTGGATTCTTACAGCGCCTGCTGCCGCAACAATAGTCAACAGGCCAAGTACGAGCATGACAAGGACAAATTTGTCCTTGAAAAGCTGATTTCCTCTTTCTTTCACGTTTATCACCTCGGTAATATTCTTACCCGCGGCGGTGAAGTTATACACGAAATCATACTTTTTTCTGGAAGTATCCACCTTTTATCTTTTGTGATCCACCTTATGCAGGCTTAAATAAATACTCTCCGGCATTAATAAGCGAAACCTGGTCTAAGCTTCTTTCACTCCGCAATTTTCACGATCTCAATCCCCTGAAAATAATATTTCAACAGTTCCCGGAACTCACTCCCCTGCTCTCTCTCCATCGCATCCGCCCCTGTCTGGGAGAATCCGTATCCGCTGCCGATCCCTTTCGATGACACCCGGATCTTCCCGTCCGCAGACGAAAAGTGGAAACAGGACGATAAAAGCCCCAGAGAATCCCGGACTTCATCCCCAGTGTAATCCATATCCCCGATCTGCACCCGCTTCACATACCCGGCATCATCCCGCTCGATGATCTGAATTTTTTCCGCAATGCCGTCCGCTCCCGGACGCGGCCCGCCGATTCTTCCGATCTTATCCGCAAACTCCGCTTCCGTAAAGGTCCGGACGCATAAAAATTCTCCTGCCTCCAGATCTCCCGGACTCTCCACAGAACAGATATATGGATATGCGGCAAGTTCCCTCGTCTTTCCTGCCGACGCCTCACAGTAGAACGGTTCGATCAGCTCCCCATCGTACTCCGCAACGAGTCCTTCTGTCTCCTGCACCGCGGTACGGATCTTCCCGTAATACTCTCTAAAATGTTCTTTCCCCCATTTTTTCTCCATCTCCCTCATGCTGAGACAATCTATGTCCAGTTCCTCTTCCCGGATACGTTCCAGTCCCGGATCCACAAGCCGGTAGATATATGTCCTCGCAAGCACCGCCTGTGCTTTTAATGTCTCGATCCCGTACTCTGCCGGGATCTCCGCCGCCACGACTCCGGTAAGAAACTCTTCCGCCGGTACTTCCGCCCCCGTATCCGTCCGGATCCGGCCTGTCCACGCCAGCGTTGTCACATAGGGGATCATGACCGTCATCCATAAGACCATAAAAAAACGCTTCATAAAAAATACCCGCCTCATACACCTGTGATACCGGATTTCAGATCCTGAAGTCTTCCGGGCGGATTGCCCGAAAAACTCCATTCCGAATTTTTCTGATATCACTATTGTATGAGACGGGTCTGTTTTTTATGTTATCCGTAACTGTCAAGTACCTTCACAGTTACATTATTTCAGCTCTACCTTGATCTTCTTCAGATGCCAGATATCTCTTACATACTCCTCGATCGTACGGTCGGAGGAGAACTTTCCTGCGGATGCGGTGTTGAGCATCGCGGTTCTTGCCCACCATTTCTCGTCGCGGTATGCCTGGTCGATCTTCTTATGTGCTTCCGCATAGGAACGGAAGTCCTTTAAGATAAAGTAGGTATCTGCGCGGTCGCTGCTCTGGGTGTTGAGCAGGGAGTTGTAGATATCGCGGAACAGCTCCGGATCCTGCGGAGAATAGTAACCGTTGATGAGCTGCATCAGCACACGGCGGATATCCTGATCATTGTTGAAGATATCCATCGGGTTGTAGCCGCCCTTGTTTTCAAGGTTGATGATCTCATCTGCGGACGCACCGAAGATGAACATATTCTCCTTGCCGACTTCCTCTGCCATTTCCACATTTGCTCCGTCCATGGTTCCGATCGTCAAAGCACCGTTTAACATGAACTTCATGTTGCCGGTACCGGATGCTTCCTTACTTGCTGTGGAGATCTGCTCGCTGACATCTGCAGCGGAGAAGATCAGCTCTGCGTTGGATACACGGTAATCCTCAATGAATACGACCTTTAATTTGCCGCCGATAGACTTATCATTGTTGATCACATCAGCCACATTGTTGATGAGCTTGATGGTCAGCTTCGCACGCTTGTATCCGGCTGCTGCCTTCGCACCGAAGATGAAGGTTCTCGGAACGATGTCCATATTCGGGTTATCTTTTAACTGGTTGTAGAGATACATCACATGAAGGATGTTCATGAGCTGTCTCTTGTATTCATGAAGACGTTTTACCTGAACATCGAAGATGGAACGCGGATCGACATCGATGCCGTTGTGCTCCTTGATGTACTTTGCAAGACGGATCTTGTTCTGGTACTTAATATTCATGAATTCCTGCTGGCACTTCTCATCATCCACATAAACAGAAAGCTTCTTAATATTGGAGAGATCAGTGATCCACTCATTTCCGATCTTATCAGTCACCCAGTCTGCAAGCAGCGGATTGCCGTGAAGCAGGAAACGTCTCTGGGTGATACCGTTTGTTTTGTTATTAAATTTCTCCGGCATCATCTCATAGAAGTCACGAAGCTCCTGTTTCTCGAGGATCTCTGTGTGAAGCTTCGCAACACCGTTTACAGAGAAGCTGCCGACGATTGCAAGGTAAGCCATGCGGACCTGTCCGTCGTAAATAATCGCCATTCTGCGGATCTTCTCGTTGTCACCCGGATATCTCTGCTGGATCTGGGCTACAAAACGGCGGTTGATCTCCTCAACGATCTGGTAAACACGCGGAAGCAGACGGGAGAACAGCTCGATCGGCCATTTTTCAAGAGCTTCAGCCATGATGGTGTGGTTTGTGTAGGCGCAGGTCTTTGTCGTGATCTCCCAGGCCTCATCCCACTCTAAGTTCTCCTCGTCAAGTAAGATACGCATAAGCTCGGCAACCGCAACGGTCGGATGTGTATCGTTTAACTGGAAGGATGCCTTCTCATAGAATTTATGGATATCGTCATGCTTTTCCTTGTACTTTTTGATGGCACGCTGAACACTGGCAGAAATAAAGAAATACTGCTGTTTTAAGCGAAGCTCTTTTCCGGAATAATGGTTATCATTCGGATAAAGGACCTCAACGATGGTCTTTGCCAGATTCTCCTGCTCAACGGCTTTCTGGTAGTCACCTTTGTCGAACTCGCTTAAGTTAAAGGTGTTCACCGGCTGTGCATCCCAGATTCTCAAGGAGTTTACGACATTGTTGCCGTATCCCACGATCGGAATATCATACGGAACCGCCATAACGGACTGGTAGCCCTTCTGTACGAAATGATTTCTCTTTCCGTCCCACTCGGTCTCCACGTAACCGCCGAATTTAACCTCCGTCGCATACTCTCCGCGGCGGATCTCAAACGGATAGCCGTCCTTTAACCACTCATCCGGGACCTCGATCTGATATCCGTCACGGATCTGCTGTTTGAACATTCCATAACGATAACGGATGCCGCAGCCATATGCCGGATAGCCTAAAGATGCAAGGGAATCCAAAAAGCATGCCGCAAGACGTCCAAGACCGCCGTTTCCGAGTGCCGGATCCCGTTCCTGATCCTCAATGGAATTCAGGTCAAAGCCCAGTTCAGAAAGTGCCTCCTCGATTTCCTTCTGCTCACAGAGGCTGATGATATTGTTGCCGAGGAAACGACCGGTCAAAAACTCCATGGACATGTAGTAAACGATCTTCGCATCCTGCTTGTCGTACTCTTTATGAGTCGCGATCCAGCGGTCAATGATCATGTCCTTGACTGCAAGTGCGACAGCCTGGTAAACCATAGCCGGAGTCGCCTCGTCGATCGTTTTGCGGTAGATGCTCTTTACGTTGAACACAATGGTCTTCTTCAGTTCATCCTTGTTAATTGTCTGACTCACCCCTAAAGTCCTCCTTTATACTCTCTTAATGGCCGGATCCAGCGCCATGCCGCTTTGGGCCGCGTCTGTGATCCGGTCAATGTGAACCCCTTATTTACAGGAATGTTCCGCATTGCGGGTCTGTCCATAAATATCGTTCATGAAATCCCCGCGCTGCGGAACTTTTTCCTGTTGTCATCCGTCTATTTTGTCACTTTCACTACGCCGAATACAACATCCTCGCCGTTGATGTTCCATTCCTTCGTGTAGCCAGCCATCTCACCGAGCATAATGTTGTCAGCCATGACCTCGCTCTTTAACTCGTCCGCGTACTTCTTGATGAGATCAGCGATCTTCTCATTCTTGTCCGCGTAAACGTAGATGTGGTCCATAACCTCGAATCCAGCCTCTTTACGCATAGTCTGGATCTTGCTGACGATCTCGCGGTAGAAGCCTTCCTCGAGAAGCTCCGGTGTCAGTGTTGTGTCGAGAACAACGGTCACGGTATTGTCTGCCTCGGATACATAACCTTCTGTCTGCGCCATATCGATCAGGAGGTCATCCTTTGTGAGAACGACTTCATTTCCGTCAAAGTTGAAGGTCAGAGCGCCCTTCTCGTTCAACGTATCCATCGCTGCGTTTCCGTCTAACTCAGCCAGAGCTTTCTTGATATTTCCGAGCTGTTTTCCGTACTTCGGTCCTACCGTCTTAAGCTGCGGCTTGAAGGTGTAGGAGGTAAAGCTTCTCACGTCATCTGTGAACTCTACGGACTTCACATTCAACTCGTCCTCGATGATTTCCTGGTAGAACTCCGGAAGCTTCTCCGGTGCCTTTACGAACATCTTCGCGATCGGCTGACGGTTCTTGATGTTTGCGGTATTTCTTGCCGCACGTCCCATCACAACGATCTTTAAGACCTCATCCATCTTTGCTTCCAGCTCGCTGTCGATATGCGCTTCGTCAACGGCCGGGAAGTCGCAGAGGTGGATGCTCTCCGGGGCTGTCTTATCGATGGATCTTACAAGGTTCTGGTAGATCTCCTCCGTCATGAACGGGATCATCGGAGCTGCTGCCTTACTGATCGTCACGAGAGCTGTGTAGAGAGTCATGTAAGCGTTGATCTTATCCTGCTCCATGCCCTTTGCCCAGAAACGCTCACGGCTTCTTCTGACATACCAGTTACTCATGTCATCCACAAACTCCTGAAGTGCTCTTGCTGCCTCCGGGATGCGGTAGTTCGCAAGGTCATCGTCCACTGCCTTTACCGTAGAATTCAACTTGGATAACAGCCATTTATCCATAACCGGAAGCTTATCGTACTCCAGTGTGTACTTGGTCGCGTCAAAGTTATCAATATTCGCGTAGAGGACGAAGAATGCATAGGTGTTCCAGAGAGTACCCATGAACTTTCTCTGTCCTTCCATAACAGCCTTTCCATGGAAGCGGTTCGGCAGCCACGGTGCGCTGTTGATGTAGAAGTACCAGCGGATCGCGTCGGCACCATATGTCTTCAGGGCGTCAAACGGATCGACAGCGTTTCCTTTGGACTTACTCATCTTCTGTCCGTTCTCATCCTGAACGTGGCCGAGAACGATAACGTTCTGGTACGGCGGCTCATTAAAGAGCAGCGTGGACTCGGCAAGGAGGGAGTAGAACCACCCTCTTGTCTGGTCAACGGCCTCGGAGATGAACTGTGCCGGGAACTGTTTGTGGAAAAGCTCCTGGTTCTCGAACGGATAGTGGTGCTGCGCGAACGGCATTGCGCCGGAGTCGAACCAGCAGTCGATAACCTCCGGTACACGGTGCATTTCTTTTCCGCAGTCCGGGCAGGTGATCACTACATCGTCGATAAACGGACGGTGAAGCTCAACCTCTCCCTTGTCTCCGTCCATCTCCTTGCTGTATTTCTTAACAACATCCTGATAATTCGGGCTCATCTTCTTTAATTCTTCACGGCTGCCGATGCAGTGCATCTTTCCGCACTCACACTGCCATACCGGAAGAGGTGTGCCCCAGTAACGGTTTCTGGAGATTCCCCAGTCCTGAACGTTCTCCAGCCAGTCGCCGAAGCGTCCCTTACCGATGGATTCCGGGATCCAGTTGATCTTATTGTTGTTGCGGATCAGATCATCCTTCACCGCTGTCATCTTGATGAACCAGGACTCCCGCGCGTAGTAGATCAACGGTGTGTCACAGCGCCAGCAGAACGGGTAGCTGTGCTCGAAGGCCGGTGCCTCGAATAACAGGCCTTTTTCCTTTAAGTCTTTTAAGACCATCGGATCTGCCTTCTTCACGAATACGCCTGCGTACGGAGTCTCCTTTGTCATGTCACCCTTTGCATCTACAAGCTGTACAAACGGGAGATCATAACGACGGCCTACCTGGGCATCGTCCTCACCAAAAGCCGGTGCAATGTGTACCACGCCGGTACCGTCTGTCAGGGTAACATAATCCGCACATGTCACGAAGTATGCTTTCTTGTGCTGTTTCTCGCAGATCTCCACCGCACAATCAAATAACGGCTCATATTCCTTGTACTCAAGGTCCTTACCGGTGCATGTCTCAAGAACCTCATATGCCGGAGTTCCGTTTTCCTTATCCGCAAGCTTTCCGAGAACGGCATCAAGCAGGGCTTCTGCCATATAGTAGGTATAACCGTCTGCGGCCTTTACTTTTGCGTATGTCTCTTTCGGGTTTACGCAGAGTGCCACGTTGCTCGGAAGAGTCCACGGTGTTGTGGTCCATGCAAGGAAATATGCGTCCTCGCCTTTTACTTTGAAGCGGGCGATCGCAGATTTCTCTTTTACATCCTTATATCCCTGGGCAACCTCATGGCTGGAAAGCGGTGTTCCGCAGCGCGGGCAGTACGGAACGATCTTGAATCCCTTGTAGAGGAGTCCTTTGTCCCAGATCTGTTTTAATGCCCACCATTCGGATTCGATATAGTCATCATGGTAGGTAACATACGGATTATCCATATCAGCCCAGAAACCAACGGTGCTGGAGAAATCCTCCCACATTCCTTTGTATTTCCAGACGCTCTCTTTACATTTCTCGATGAACGGCTCAACACCATACTGCTCGATCTGCTCTTTTCCGTCGAGACCAAGAAGCTTCTCGACCTCAAGCTCTACCGGAAGTCCGTGGGTATCCCATCCGGCCTTACGCGGAACCATATAGCCCTTCATGGTGCGGTATCTCGGGATCATATCCTTGATAACACGGGTAAGTACGTGTCCGATATGCGGTTTTCCGTTTGCGGTAGGCGGTCCGTCATAGAATACGTAAGGGGTTCCTTTTCTGCGGCTGTCGATACTCTTTTCAAAGATCTTTTCATCTTTCCAGAATTTCTCAACCTGTTTTTCCCTGTCCACAAAGTTCAGGTCTGTTGACACTTTCTCGTACATGACACATTTCCTCCAATCAATGTTTTGCGCATAACTTTCTCGTTGTTATGCTCTTCGTGTTTTGTGTGTCGTATGCTGAATCAGTAATAAAAAAGCCCCATTCTCAATGAGAACAGGGCGAAAATAACGCTTTTAACCACCTATTGCTGCATACTGACATATGAGTTCCCTTTAACGGCGGAATCACCGGGTACACTTACTTTCCAAAAGCAGTACCGCTTTCAGGGTTCAGCTTCCAGCTCGGGAGTGATCTTCCTTTCACGAAAAAGCACCGGGCTTCCATCGTCCCCGGCTCGCTTTGGCTTTCTGCTTGTGAACCTACTGTCTCCGTCATGGCTTTTTTCTATGGATCGTCTGAATGTAACCATCGAATCTGTTCATAGTTACATTTTTTACACTCAGACAAAATAATGATGTTGGGGTCAAAAGGTCTTTTGCCCCTTTTGACCTTGGTATCAAAATAATTATAGTAATAAGGTATTTAAAAGTCAAGGAAATCCCTCGGGAGTTGCGAAATCTTTCCATATTGATGCCGTCTTCCTGCTTTCTTTCTTAACTTTTTAGGCACATTTTACGTTCTTTTGAAGTGTTCGTTACTTTTTTAACATGTAATTTGCCTTTTCGCACAAGAACTGATATAATCAACCACAACACGTTTGACAGCCACCCGGTTCTTTTGGGGTGAACCGCACTTAAGCTGTCGTTATCGTCCGGCATTTTTATACGCTCCGGACTGCTGCATTTAATATTCCGCTGACACTTACCGCGGAGAAATTTAAGGAGAAACATTATGAGCGAACGAAACCTGACGCTGCTTACAGATCTCTACGAGCTGACCATGATGCAGGGTTACTTTCATGCAAAGGATGCAAATGAGACCGTCATCTTCGACGCATTCTACCGCACAAATCCGGATGGAAACGGATTTGCCATCGCGGCCGGCTTAGAGCAGGTTGTCGAATACATCGAAAATTTACACTTTGATAAGGAAGATATCGATTATCTCCGCACCACAGGACTCTTCGGGGAAGATTTTCTGGAGTACCTCTCCACCTTCAAATTCACCGGTGATATCTACGCAATCCCGGAAGGAACCGTCGTATTCCCGAGAGAACCTCTCGTAAAGGTCATCGCCCCGATCATGCAGGCCCAGCTTGTTGAAACCGCGATCTTAAATATCATCAACCACCAGAGCCTGATCGCAACAAAGACTTCCCGGATCGTCCATGCAGCCCGCGGAGACGGAGTTATGGAGTTCGGTTTAAGACGTGCCCAGGGTCCGGATGCCGGAATCTACGGTGCGAGAGCCGCTATGATCGCCGGCTGTATCGGTACTTCCAACGTGCTCTGCGGCCAGATGTTCGATGTCCCGGTAAAAGGAACCCATGCCCACAGCTGGATCATGAGTTTCCCGGATGAGCTCACCGCCTTCCGCACCTACGCGAGACTCTATCCAACTGCATGTATCCTTTTAGTCGACACTTACGACACCTTAAATTCGGGTATCCCGCATGCGATCCAGGTATTCAAGGAGATGCGCGCCGAGGGAATCCCGCTTACCTTCTACGGAATCCGTATGGACAGCGGAGACCTCGCTTATCTCTCCAAAGAGGCGAAAAAAATGCTCGATGCGGAAGGTTTCACGGACGCTGTGATCTCCGCATCCAACGATCTCGATGAGACCCTGATCACAAGCTTAAAGAACCAGGGCGCAACCATCAACTCCTGGGGTGTCGGCACAAACCTGATCACCTCCAAGGACTGCCCGTCCTTCGGCGGTGTTTATAAGCTCGCGGCGATCATGGACAAGAAGACTGGAACCTTCATCCCGAAGATCAAGCTCTCCGAGAACGAGGAGAAGATCACAAACCCGGGCAACAAGACCACCTACCGTATCTACGGAAAGGACAGCCACAAGGTCATCGCTGATATCATCTGTCTCGTCGGCGAGACGTTCAATGAGGACGAGCCACTGTTGCTCTTTGACCCGATAGCGACATGGAAAAAGACACTCCTCGCTCCCGGAACTTATACGATGCGTGAGCTTCCGGTGCAGGTATTCAAGGACGGTGAGTGTGTCTACCACTCCCCGAAGGTCATGGATATCCAGAAATACTGCAAGGAAGAGCTCAATACCTTATGGGATGAGACAAAACGTCTCGTAAACCCGCATGAGGTCCATGTGGATCTTTCCAAGCCGCTTTGGGATATGAAGCATGCTCTGCTCGACAAATATCATTTCGAGTAAATTCCAGTTCACACGTTCCTCATGACAGCGGCATGCACCGCCGGATCCATTTAACCATGAAACCATATACCGCCCGGAGTATTTTCAGTCTCCGGGCATTCTGCAAAAAGAGGGAAATACTATGAGCGCAACAGATATCGCCACATCCGTCGATGTGGACCTTGACTTAATTTATGAACAGACAAAAGCGATCGCCGAGGAGCTGATCAATACCGCCGCAATGAAACCGGGCCAGATTCTGGTTGTTGGCTGCTCCTCCAGCGAGATTGCTGCCCACGCGATCGGCTGCTACTCCAGCAGCGAAGTCGGACAGGCTGTCTTTACCGCCCTTTCCCATGTAACAAAGAAACACGGTCTCTACCTCGCCGCCCAGTGCTGCGAGCACTTAAACCGCGCCCTGATCGTCGAGGAAGAGTGCGCCGAGAAATATGGCCTGGAGATGGTCAATGTAAAACCGCAGTTAAAGGCAGGCGGCTCCTTCTCCACCGCCGCATGGAACGAATTCGAGCATCCATGCGCTGTGGAATATATCCAGGCACACGCCGGGATCGATATCGGTGACACCTTGATCGGTATGCATCTGCGCCATGTCGCCGTTCCGGTCCGCACGACCATCAAATCCATCGGCTCCGCCCATGTTGTCTGTGCGAGAACACGGCTCAAATATATCGGCGGCGAGCGGGCTGCTTATCAGAAATAAAAAAGGGGCTGTCGCACTAACGTGCGGCAGCTCATTTTATATATCCAACACAAAACGCCGAGCTTCGAAAAGCCCGGCGTTCGTGGTATAATCAGTTTATGCGACTAAACAAAATAATACAGAAGGATTATACCTCATCCTGAATTATTCACGGCAAAGCCGTGATCGTGGCTGAAAGCCACATAGTTATTGTATTTTAATTACATATTGATTTTCACTTGTTAAGTGAATAAAAAGAGCATCCATTTGTGGTAAAATTAAGGTGTCTAATCAAAATAAATACCAACAAAGGAGCCCTTTATGAGTATTGTAAACACCTTTTCACTTCAAAGCAATAGGCAAATTAAAATAAATTTTGATGGAGGCGACTTATCCTCCGATGCAGGCTTACTCCTCATCAAAGAGTTCATAAGCAGACTTGGCATTGAACGGATTTTAAACCGTTCATTTAAGACCGATGATTCTGCAGTGTTTCGATATCATACGGACAGGGATAACCTTCTCCAGATGATATATATGATCATGGCCGGTTACTTCGAAGATGATGCAAGATATATCACATTCAAGCTGTGCAGCAGCTGTCCATATAAAGAAGAGTTTTATGACACCCTTTCTGCAATAGGTAAGCTGGATGTACAGCTGGAATAGCAACCGTCAATGGACCTTGACAGCATGATAATTGCTCAAAAACTCGTCATAGGGATTTTATACCCTTTTTTCTGACAAATTGAGAGAAGTTATGGCTGCATGGATCATTTTTTCAATTCATGGTGCAAGGTTTAGATTAGAAATTGCTCCATGAATAATTCAGGATAAGTAGTCATTTTTATAAAAAGACAGTGAGTGCGTCTCTTGGAACAGAATGAATATATTCTGAATCCGGGAGGCGCTTTTTATATTTCATTAAAAATGTAAAGTTCGCGTATTGAAAATGTAAAATGGGAATGATATAATGGTTAAAGCGTTAACTGCAAAATTGGATAATACAGGCATATTGACAGTATAAAGACATGAAGGGAGACGACAAATTGATCAAATGGAGTAAAAATTATCTTATGGGCATAGATAAACTTGATGAAGAGCATAAAGAATTGTTTCGGATATCAGATCAGATTTATAATAAAGTAATGGAGAGAGGAGATGATGCGAAGTACCGGTTATTCCTTATGAATGAAACTCTGGAATATATGCTTAGATATTTTAAAAGGCATGCAAAGGGTGAAGAAATATATATGCGGGAGATAGGTTATGCCGGTTATGAATTTCATAAGATGCTGCATGACGAGTTTTATAATATGCTGCTGAAAAAAAAAGCAGACATTGTAAAGCGCAATGAATGCAGCAAAAAAGAGATAGTAGAACTTGTGGGAGATGGAATTGGATGGCTTTTGGAACATATAATAACAGAAGATATGGCAATTGTAGGGAAAGGAATCTCAGCCATATCTTCATACAATAGTGATTTTGAAGAGCAGCTGAAAAATGTGATCAATACAAATTTGATTTCATTTCTCAATGTTGCAGCAAATGTGAAGATTATAAATAGAAACTATCAAGGTGAAGACTTTGGAAAAGTTATATGCCAGAAAATGGTTTACAATCTGGGATCCCGCCAAATTGTAGTTATATCAGGCATTGAGAAAACATTTCTGATTCGTGTTGCTGAAATGATCTATGGGATAGATATTGAGGATGAGATGGATCTGGTTTTATATAGTATGCAGACATTTGGTGCAAATTTCTGGAGAGCAATAGGACAATATTTTGTAGGCAATCATGATTTGCTTTCCCTGAGTTCAAACAGTTTTATTATTGCAAGGAGTATACCGGAAGAGCTGGATATGCTTAAGCCTGAGAAATCATTATTATTTGATTCTGATATGGGAAAATTTTTTATAGCTACAAATGGAAAGATGTCAGAAATTGCACATTTTTAAAGTAAACCTGAATTATTCACGGCAAAGCCGTGATCGTGGCTGAAAGCCACATAGTTATTGTATTTTAATTACATACTATAAATGAGCAAGTTCGTGATTTTGCATAAAAGAAAGACACCTTGAATTCGAT